>Ga0183095_10315_pt1 | contig 201246 bp, 192 predicted proteins | sample BioMet4_FD_130346 | JGI IMG/M metagenome (GOLD analysis project Ga0183095, IMG submission 130346) | Microbial communities from bioreactor (seeded with sewage sludge) at LBNL, California, USA - Biofuel metagenome 4 (v2) (version 3) | ecosystem: Engineered > Bioreactor > Anaerobic > Unclassified ...
TTACCGCGGCTGCTGGCACGTAGTTAGCCGTGGCTTTTTCTCCAGGTACCGTCACGTTCTTCGTCCCTGGTAAAAGAAGTTTACAACCCGAAAGCCTTCTTCCTTCACGCGGCGTTGCTGGGTCAGGCTTTCGCCCATTGCCCAATATTCCCCACTGCTGCCTCCCGTAGGAGTCTGGGCCGTATCTCAGTCCCAATGTGGCCGTTCAACCTCTCAGTCCGGCTAATGATCGTCGACTTGGTGGGCCGTTACCTCACCAACTATCTAATCATACGCGAGTCCATCTTTCAGCGATAAATCTTTGACAGCAAGACCATGCGATCTCGCTGTATCATGCGGTATTAGCAGAAGTTTCCCTCTGTTGTCCCCCACTGAAAGGCAGGTTACTCACGCGTTACTCACCCGTCCGCCACTAAACTCAGCTTCAGTTACCATCAGCTGAGTCCCGTTCGACTTGCATGTGTTAGGCACGCCGCCAGCGTTTGTCCTGAGCCAGGATCAAACTCTCTAAAAACTGTATCTTAAGCCTTGCGGCCTAAAACCATTTTTGAAAGCTCAAACTTGGCATTCAAATTACTGCTTGGAAAGTATTTTCCAAACTCAATAAAAATCTCAGGGTTCCTTGTCTTCTTGGCATTGTTTAATTTACAAAGTGCTTTCCGCCAGCTCATCGAGCCTCGTCATCCGCTCTCGCGGACCGCCGCTCTCTTTGGCGCTCATTTAGAATACCATACCCATCCCCCAAAGTCAACACCTTTTTTCATTATTTTCGCAAGTTTTGCTGCTTTGTGCGATTGTTTTCATCAGGCTGTGCAAATTGCGCCGCGCTTGTGCATTTTCACCGGCACCCCCTTCGTTCACCTATTTTCGCGCAGGCGATGCAGCAGTTTGTCCCACAGCTCCACCACGCGGAAGCGGATCACCGCCGTCTCCCCGTCCCCGCAGAGGAAGGCGACCTCCTCCCCCGTCAGCCCCGCCGCGCGCGCCAGCTGCTCCACGTCGGCCGCGCTGCTCCCGGTGCAGAGCGGCGGAAACAGCACGCACCACCAGTTGTGCCCCGCGCCGGCGCCGATGGTGACGCGCACGGCGTCGTACCACCCGGCCGGCAGGGCAAAGGTGCCGTAGTCGCGGGTGTCGAACCACATGCGCGTCCGCGCCACCCGCACGCCGTCGCCGCAGCCCGCTGCGCGCAGCGTCCGCTGCGCCGCCCGCTCCATCCGCATCAGCAGCGCGTCGTCGACCGCTGCCGCCGCGCCGGCCTCGGCCAGCACGGCGTCGCGCACCCGGAGCTTGAGCGCCTGATCGGCGGCGCGGTCCGAATTGGCCACCACATGCAGCCGGACGAGCTTCCCCGCCAGGCGCGCCTGGGCCGCGATCGGCAGCGCGCAGAACAGCAGCGCCGCCAGCATGCTCGCCAAAAGGGCGATTTCCCATCTTCTCAGCTTCATGTCCGATTCCCCCGTCTTTGGATTTGCTTCCATTTTTTCCTGATTTTCCCCGGCTTATACCTGATAAACGCGCCGAAGACGCGCACACTAAGCCAAAACGAGGGGTGATCTTTTGAAACGCCAACATCGCGTCCGTATTCTGGCGGCCGCCGCGCTCGGCGCGCTGCTGCTGATCTGCCTTGCCGCCCAGGCCCGGGCGGCGGTCTGGCGGCGCGGCTCCTCCGGGAGCGAGGTGCGCACCATCCAGACCAAGCTCCGGCGCTGGGGTTATTATTCCGGCGCCGTCGACGGCATTTACGGCGCCCGGACCGAGCAGGCCGTGCGGCATTTCCAGCGCGTCAACGGCCTGACCCAGGACGGTGTCTGCGGCGCCCAGACCCTGCGCGCGCTCGGGATGTGCGCCGGCGGCTCGTCCTCCGCCGCCGGCAGCGACAACGACCTCTACCTCCTGGCGCGGATGATCTCCGCCGAGGCGCGCGGCGAGCCCTATGCGGGGCAGGTGGCGGTCGGCGCGGTCATCCTCAACCGCGTCGCCCATCCGTCCTTCCCCAACACCGTCGCCGGCGTTCTCTATCAGGACGGCGCCTTTTCCAGCCTCGGGGACGGCAACTACGCCTCCGTCGCCATCACCGACAGCGCCCTGCGCGCCGCCCGGGACGCGCTCTCCGGCAGCGACCCCTCCGGCGGGGCGATCTACTTTTACAACCCCGCCAAGAGCACGAGCAAATGGATCTTTTCGCGCGAGACGGTCTGCGTGATCGGCGACCATGTTTTCGCCAAATAAGCGGGGCGGCCCAAACGGGCCGCCCTGTACTATATATATGTGTATGCGCGTTACCCGACCGTCGCCTCGAGGATCGCGAACGTCCCCCGCGCGCCGTCAATCTCCGCCAGGGCGCCCATGGGGATGACGCCGCTGGGCGCATTGTGGCCGAAGCTGGCGTTGGCCAGCACGGGCAGGTCGGCGCGGCCGTATTCGGCCAGCACCTCGCGCGTCACTCTATTATATAAGGTGAGCGCCGCCGCCCCGCCGAGCGGCTTGCCCATCAGCAGCCCCGCGATGCGCGTGAGCAGTCCGGCCTCGCCGAAGCGCCGCAGCCGGGCGCGGTAGCGCTCCTCCGTCGGCTCGCCGCACACCTCATAAAACAGGATCGCGCCGTCGAACGCCTCCGCGGGCGGGAAGAGCGGCGTGTCCCACAGATCGTCGAACACCTCGAAGCAGCCGCCGAGCAATGGCCCGCGCGCCCGGCCGCCCTGAAGCGGCAGATAGCCGCAGTCCGGTTCCCAGCGCCGCGTCTCCCCGGGCCGGCTCCAGTCGGTGTCGTGGCCGCTGAACACCGGGCTGGCTGCGATCTCCCCCGGCGGCGCGGCCGTGAACAGCAGCCGGCGCACCAGGTCCTCCGTGTACGGCGCCATCCGGCCCGGCTCGCCGAAGTCGTTGAGGATATGCGCGCCGTAAAAGCTCGCCAGGCCGGCCTTCATGCAGAGAAAATCGGTCACGGTGCCGTCGGAATAGCCGCAGAAAACTTTCGGATGGGCGCGCAGCACCGCGAAGTCGATATACGGCAGCATGCGGATGCTGTCGCTGCCGCCGATGACGTTGAACACCGCCCGGATCCGCGGATCGGAAAAGGCCGCCATCAGATCGGCGGCGCGCCGTTCGGGATGCGCCGCCACCTCGTCCTCCGGCGCCAGCGTGTGCGCCATCTCGACGACATGCAGGCCGAACCGCTCCTCCAGCCGCCGCTTGCCAAGGTCGTAACGCCAGCGCAGCTCCGGCTTCCCGGCCGCGCCCCAGCAGAGGCTGACGGCCGCGACGGTGTCGCCCGGACGCAGGCGCGGCGGTCTTTTCAGCGTCAGCATTTCGGCGCTTCCTCAAAGACGCGCTCCAGGGAAATGCGCTTTTTGGCCACGTCGACGTCGAGCACGCGCACGCGGATGACGTCGCCGACGCGCACGGCGTCCTGCGCGCGCCGCACAAAGCCGCGCGCCAGTTTGCTGATGTGCACCAGCCCGTCCTGATGAACGCCGATGTCGACAAAGGCGCCGAAGTCGGCGACGTTGCGCACCGTGCCCGTCAGCTCCATGCCCTTTTGCAGGCTGCGGATGTCGAGGATGTCGGAGCGCAGCACCGGCTGCGGCAGCGCGTCGCGCGGATCGCGCCCCGGCTTGAGCAGCTCGGCGACGATGTCGCGCAGCGTGGGCGCGCCGACGCCGCAGCGCGCGGCCAGCGTCTCCCAGCCCGCGGCGGCGCACCGTTCCTCCAGCCCCGCGACGCGGCGGGCGCGCACGTCGGCCTCGGTGCAGCCGAGCGCCGCCAGCAGCGCCTTCGCGGCGGCATAGGATTCCGGGTGGACGGCGGTGTTGTCCAGCACCTCGCGGCTCTCCGGCACGCGGAGGAAGCCGGCGCACTGCGTGAACGCCTTTTCGCCGATGCCCTTGACCTTTTTGATCTGGGCGCGCGATGTGAACGGCCCGTTTTCGCAGCGGTGGTCGTAGATCGCCTGCGCGGTGCGGGCGTTGAGGCCGGCGATGTGCGCCAGCAGGGCGAAGGACGCCGTGTTGACGTCGGCGCCGACCGAGGAGACGCAGCTCTCGACCACGCCGTCGAGGGCGGCGGCGAGCTTTTTCTGATCCATGTCGTGCTGATACTGGCCGACGCCGATGGCCTGCGGGTCGATCTTGACCAGCTCGGCCAGCGGGTCCTGGAGCCGCCGGGCGATCGAGACCGCGCTGCGCAGCGAGACGTCGAACTGCGGGAACTCACGGCTGCCGAGCTCGCTCGCCGAATAGACCGAGGCCCCCGCCTCGCTCGTCATCGCGTACTGCACCGGGCGGCGCTGCCGGCGGATGAGGTCGGCGACAAAGATCTCGCTCTCCTTGCTCGCCGTGCCGTTGCCGATGGAGATGAGATCGACGCCGTGCTTCTCGATCAGCGCGGTCAGCGTCCGCGCCGCCTCCTCCGTGCGGTTCTGCGGCTGGGTCGGATAGACGACCGTCGTGTCGAGGACGCTGCCGAGGCCGTCCACCACGGCGATCTTGCAGCCGGTGCGGTAGGCGGGGTCGAAGCCCATCACGGTCTTGCCGCGCACCGGCGGCTGCATCAGCAGATTCTTGAGGTTTTCGCCGAACACGGCGATGGCCTGCTCCTGCGCGCGTTCGGTGAGCGCGCCGCGCAGCTCGGTCTGCACCGAGGGCGCGATCAGGCGCTTGTAGGCGTCCTCGGCCGCGGCCGCGACATACTCCGTCGCGGCGCAGAGCTGTTTTTTGCAGACATGGGCGCGCAGATAGTTGAGGATCCAGCCCTCGTCGGCCTGGATCTTCACGGTCAGCTTCTCCTCGCGCTCGCCGCGGTCGACGGCGAGGACGCGGTGGGACGGCGCGCGCTTCACCGGCTCGGCATAGTCGTAATAGAGGCGGTAGACGCTGTCCTCCTCCGTCCGGGCCCGGGAGACAAGGCTGCCTTTTTCATAGGTGTAGTCGCGGATCCACTTGCGGTACTCCGCGTTGTCGGAAAACTGCTCGGCGAGAATGTCCATCGCGCCCTGCAGCGCCGCGTCCGCGTCGGGGATCTCCTTCTCCGCGTCGATGAACCGCGCCGCCGCGGCGCGGACGTCGACCCCGGGGCGCTGCTCCAGCAGCAGCGCGGCCAGCGGCGCCAGGCCGCGCTCGGCGGCGATCGAGGCGCGCGTGCGCCGCTTCGGGCGATAGGGGCGGTAGAGGTCGTCCACCTCCGCCAGCGTCTGCGCGGCGCGGACGGCGGCCTCCAGCACCGGGGTCAGCTTGCCCTGCTCGCCGATCAGGCGGACGACGTCCTCCTGCCGTTTTTCGAGGGCGCGCAGCGCCGTCAGCCGCGCCTCCAGAGCGCGCAGCTGCTCGTCGGTCAGGCCGCCGGTCGCCTCCTTGCGGTAGCGGGAGATAAAGGGCACCGTGTTGCCCTCGTCGAGCAGCGCGGCCGCGCTCTGCACCTGTTTGAGCGGGATGCCCAGCTCCCGGGCCAGAATCGAAAGAATTTCCATGCGTCCTCCTTACAGCGGCAGAAACAGCCGGGCGCTCCAGAAGGTCATGCCCATCTGTTTGATGTAAAAGCGAAGAATTTTCTCATAGTCCTTGGTCGAGGTGCTGAGCAGGACGGCCTCGGCCTCCTCCTCCGCCATGACGACATGCTTCATGTGCCTGAAGAGCGCCGCGCCCAGGCCCTGCCCGCGCATCGCGGGCAGGACGTACAGCTCTTCGATCTCAAAGTAGCGCGCCCCGTCCGGCAGGATGCTGGTCATGTTCTTCGCCGTGCGCAGCTCGCCGAGCAGATAGCCGCAGGGCGCGCCGCCGCCGCCGCAGGCGACGAAGCCGCGGTATTTGGCAAAATAGTCCGCGCTGTCGGCGTAAAAGCCCCAGCTGATCTGCGACGCCGCCCATTCGGCGCTCATCGCGGCGAGGGCCGGCGCGTCGCCGGGCGCCATGTCGCGGACGCAGACCGGGCGCGCGCGCCGGCACCAGACCTCCTCGCCGTCGGCCGACCAGCAGTCCGGCTTGAAGCCGAGCGACGCATAGAGCGCGCTGGCCGCGGCGTTGCCCTTCTCAAAGCTGATATAGACGTCGCGCCCCGGCCCCTCGGCGCCGATGCGCGCCAGCAGGAGCTCCATGGCAGCGCGGCCGCAGCCGCGGCCCTGGAAGGCGGCGTCGATCATCACGCGGTAGATCCAGTATTCCCCGTCGTCGGGATCGACGCCGTACATCACAAAGCCGACCGGCGTCTCCCCCTCGCACACCGCCAGCGGCACGCAGGCGGGCTGCAGCTCGGCCTGGCCGAGCGAAAACTCGTTGTCCGCGACAAGCTCCTCCTGTTCGGGCCGCACGCGCAGCGCGCACACGGCGTCCCGGTTGCGCGCGTCCACAGGCCGCAGTTCAATCATGATTTTTCACCTCTGTTTTCGGATAAGGGCATTATAACACAAAAGCGCCCCCGCCGTCCATCGCGGACGGCGGGGGCGCATGGGGGACGGTCCCCAAAAAAGATCAGACCTCGGGGTACTTCTCGCGGGCGACATACGCCGTGTGGAGCAGATGATGCGCCTTGCCCTTGCCCGGGCCCTCGGTCAGATAGGTCTTGTAGACCTCCTGGACGATCGGGTTCTCATGGCTCTTGCGCAGCTTCATGCCGGCGTCTTCATTGTAAAGGGCCTTGGCGCGCTCGGCGCGCACGTCGGTGAAGTTGCGGATGTTGCCGTGGACCTGGGGCTGGCCGCCGCCGTTGACGCAGCCGCCGGGGCAGGCCATGACTTCGATGAACTGATAGTTCTTCTCGCCGGCCTTGATCTGGTCGAGCAGCTTCGCGGCGTTGGCGGTGCCGGAGACGACGGCGACGTTGACGTCGAGGTCGCCGACCTTGACGGTCGCTTCCTTGATCGCCTCGGTGCCGCGGACGGCGGTGAAGTCGACCTTCTCCAGCTCCTTGCCGGTGACGACCTCATAGACGGTGCGCAGCGCGGCTTCCATGACGCCGCCGGTCGCGCCGAAGATGTGGGCCGCGCCGGAGGCGATGCCGAACATCGGGTCGAAGGTCTCGTCGGCGGGCAGATCGCGGAACATGATGCCGGCGCGGCGGACCATGCGCGCGAACTCGCGCGTCGTGATGGTGATGTCGACGTCGGGCAGGCCGTTGACGGCGTTCTGATGGTCGCGCTTGACCTCGAACTTCTTCGCGGTGCAGGGCATGACGGTGACGACGATCAGGTCCTCCGGCTTGATGTTCATTTTATCGGCGTAATAGCTCTTCATCAGCGCGCCGAACATCTGCTGCGGAGACTTGCAGGTGGAGACGTTGGGCAGGAACTCCGGATAGTTGTACTCGCAGAACTTGATCCAGCCCGGCGAGCAGGAGGTGATGAGCGGGAGCTTGCCGCCGTTCTTCAGGCGGTCGATGAACTCGGTGCCCTCCTCCATGATGGTGAAGTCGGCGGCGGTGTCGACGTCAAAGACGCCGTCAAAGCCGAGGCGGCGCAGCGCGGCGGCCATCTTGCCCTCCACGTTGGTGCCCATCGGATAGCCGAACTCCTCGCCGATCTGGGCGCGGACGGACGGCGCGGTGCCGACGACGACGTGCTTGGTCGGGTCGTTCAGGGCGGCCCAGACGCGCTCGGTGTCGTCATGCTCATGCAGCGCGCCCGTCGGGCAGACGGCGATGCACTGGCCGCAGGAGATGCAGGCGGTCTTGGTCAGCGGGTTGTCGAAGGCCGGGGCGACGTGGGTGTCGAAGCCGCGCTCGCACATGCCGATGACGCCGGCGCCCTGGGTGGCGCGGCAGACGGCGACGCAGCGGCGGCAGAGGACGCACTTGCTGTTGTCGCGGATCAGGACGTCGTTCTCGTCATAGATGGCGGGCGTCTTGTCGGCGGACTCGAAGTGGTGCTCGTCGCAGCCGTACTCCTGCGCCAGGGTCTGCAGCTCGCACTTGCCGCTGCGGACGCAGGACAGGCACTCGCGCTTGTGGTTGGAGAGCAGCATCTCGATCGTGTTCTTGCGGGCGTTGCGGATGCGCGGGGTGTTGGTGAACACCTCCATCAGGCGCTCCTCGCCGGTGACCGGGTCCTTGCGGGGCGGCTCGATGGGGTAAACACAGGCGGCGGCAAAGCTGCGCGCGCCCTTGACTTCGCAGAGGCAGACGCGGCAGGCGCCGATGGCGTTGATTTCCTTCATGTAGCACAGGGTGGGGATCTCGACGCCCGCCAGGCGGGCAGCTTCGAGAATGGTGGACCCCTTCGGGGCCTCGACCACTGTGCCGTTGATCTTCAGCTTAATCATATCCATGGTCATATTCTCCCTTCTGCCTTATTTCTTGCTGATGGCGCCGAACTTGCAGCCCTCGAGGCAGGCGCCGCACTTGATGCACTTGCTCTTGTCGATGACGTGCGGCTCGCGCAGGTTGCCGGTGATGGCGCCGGCCGGGCAGCGGCGGGCGCACAGCGTGCAGCCCTTGCACTTGGCCGGATCGATCTCAAAGGACAGCAGCTTCTTGCAGACGCCGGCCGGGCAGCGCTTGTCCTTGATGTGGGCGACATACTCGTCGCGGAAATAGCGCATCGTGGAGATGACCGGGTTCGGCGCGGTCTGGCCGAGGGCGCAGAGGGAGTTCTCCTTGATGTACTTGCACAGCTCCTCGAGACGGTCGAGGTCTTCCATCTCGCCGTTGCCGCTGGTGATCTTCTCGAGGATCTCGTGCAGGCGGCGCGTGCCGATACGGCAGGCCGTACACTTGCCGCAGCTCTCGTCCACGGTGAACTCGAGGAAGAACTTGGCGATATCGACCATGCAGTTGTCCTCGTCCATGACGATCATGCCGCCGGAGCCCATCATCGAGCCGATGGCGATCAGGTTGTCATAGTCGATCGGGGTGTCGATCAGGCTGGCCGGGATGCAGCCGCCGGACGGGCCGCCGGTCTGGGCCGCCTTGAACTTCTTGCCGTTGGGGCAGCCGCCGCCGATCTCTTCGATGATCTCGCGGAGCGTGGTGCCCATCGGAATCTCGACCAGGCCGGTGTTGGTGATCTTGCCGCCGAGGGCGAAGACCTTGGTGCCCTTGGACTTCTCGGTGCCCATGGAGGCGAACCAGTCGGCGCCCTTGAGGATGATCTGCGGGATGTTGGCCCAGGTTTCGACGTTGTTGAGGATGGTCGGCTTGCCGAACAGGCCCTTGACGGCCGGGAACGGCGGACGGACGCGCGGCTCGCCGCGCTTGCCCTCGATGCTCGTCATCAGCGCGGTCTCTTCGCCGCAGACGAAGGCGCCGGCGCCGAGGCGGATGTCGATGTCGAAGTCAAAGCCGGTGTTCATGATGTTCTTGCCGAGCAGGCCGTAGTCGCGCGCCTGCTTGAGGGCGATGTTGAGGCGCTGGACGGCGATCGGGTATTCGGCGCGGACGTAGATATAGCCCTGATGGGCGCCGATGGCGAAGCCGGCGATGGTCATGGCCTCGAGCACGACATGCGGATCGCCCTCAAGGACGGAACGGTCCATGAACGCGCCCGGGTCGCCTTCGTCGGCGTTGCAGCAGACGTACTTGACGGGGTTGTTCTGGACGGCGGCAAAGCTCCACTTGACGCCGGTCGGGAAGCCCGCGCCGCCGCGGCCGCGCAGGCCGGACTTCTTGAGAACGTCGATGACCTCCTGGGGCTTCATCTCGGTCAGCACCTTGGCGAGGGCCATGTAGCCGTCGCGAGCGATGTACTCGTCGATGACCTCAGGGTTGATGACGCCGCAGTTGCGCAGGGCGACGCGGACCTGCTTGCCATAGAACTGGGTCTTGTCGAGGGACTTGATCGTGTTGTCCTCGCCCAGCGTCTCGGAGTAGAGCAGACGCTTGACGATGCGGCCCTTGAGCAGATGCTCGGAGACCAGCTCGGGGACATCCTCGATCTTGACGTGGCTGTAAAACGCGCCCTCGGGGTAGACAATGATGTTCGGACCGACGGCGCACAGGCCGAAGCAGCCGGTCATCATGGCATGGACTTCATTTTCCAGGCCCTGCTTTTTGATCTCGGCGTTCAGCGCGTCGAGAATCTCCATCGAATGGGAGGAGCTGCAGCCAGTGCCGCCGCAGACAAGGACATGTGCTCTGTACATCTCTTATTCCGCCTGCCTTTCTTACTGATTCGCGCCGATGGTGAACTCGGTCACCACATGGCCGTTGACGATGTCCTCGGCGACCATACGGCGCGCGCGCTCGGCGGTCATTTTGACATAGGTGGTCTTTTCGCCGCCACGGTAGACCTCGACGACCGGCTCAAGACGGCAGATGCCGATGCAGCCGGTCTGGGTGACCATGACATCCTTCAGGCCGCGGTTGGCGACCTCCTCGGTGATGGCGGCAAGCACGGGACGGGCGCCGGCGGCGATGCCGCAGGTGGCCATGCCCACAACGATGCGGATTCCCTTGTTGTCGTCGCGCAGATTGAGCGTGGACTGCATCCGGTCGCGGATCGCTTTGAGTTCTTCAATGGACTTCATGCTTATCCCTCCGTATAGATTTCCTTCAGGTTTTCTTCGATATATTCACGGATCCACAGCACCACGTCGGGCGCGCTCAGCGGCACGTCTCCCAGCGTCTCGCGCAGCTCGCGCGTGTCGAGCCGGAAGGTTCGCCCGCGAAAGACGTGCGTATAGAGGAAATCGACGCCCTCATGGCATTGGATCAGCGCTGAAATGGTTCCGGCGAGGTCGCCCAGGGGCATCCGGTCGATGTGCGAATACCCGAAAACGGCCTCGAGCTCCGTCCCCTTCCCGGGGGCGGAACGGATGCTGAGATGTCCGCCGGTGGCCTGCGCCGCCTCCTCGAGCAGCGGCACGCCCAGCCCGACGCGGCGGGTGGTGCGGGTGGTGGTAAAGGGGTCGCGCACGCTTTTGAGCAGCTTTTCGTCCATCCCGCAGCCGTTGTCGCGGACGGCGATGGTCAGCGTGTCGCGGTCGGGGTCCTCCGTGACCGCGATCTCCACCAGCGTCGCCCCGGCGCGGGTGCTGTTCTCGGCGATGTCCAGAATGTTGAGTGACAGCTCCTGCATAAGCGCTCCTTCTCACATAAAGCTGAGGAAATAATCCACCAGCGCCCCGGCGGTCGGCTCCGGCAGGTCGAGGACCTGTCCGGCCGCGCCCAGCTGCTCCAGGTAATGGGCGTCGGAATCGCGGATGAACTGCACGCCCGCGAGCTCGGGGTGCTCGCCGGTGAGCAGCTCGGCGCGGCAGGACGCCGTGATCTCGCAGACGGGAAAGCCCATGGCGGGATCGGCGAAGCCCAGCGCCGAAAGGATGGAATAGGAGCTCTTGTTGAGATGCGCCGGCACCGCGACGCCCCCGAAGGAACGGCACAGCGCCTGAACCTCGTAAACGCCGATGTCGGCGGCGGTGATGAGAAGCCGCGGCTCCTCGCGCAGCACGCGGTCGGCGGCGTCCATATAGAGCTGCGGACCGAATATCGCGGGGTCGTTGGGGATGTCCGGCAGTTTGCCGTACACATGGGCGGAGAAGGCCTCCGCCGCGTCGGGGTCGCGGAAAAAGCAGAGGATGTGCGCTTCCTCGCGCGCCGTCAGCTCCATGCCCGGCACCACCGGCAGCCCCAGCTCCGCGCCGGCCGCGATGGCGGCGCGGCAGTTGCCGCAGGTGTTGTGGTCGGTGAGCGCGATCAGCTGCAGGCCCAGCAGGGACGCCAGTCCCGTGATGTTGTGCGGCGTCATCTCGCCGTCGCCGCAGGGCGACAGGCAGGAGTGAATATGGAGGTCGCAGCGCGCGTTCATTGCGGGCGCTCCAGCAGGCGGGACAGCGCGCCGGCCAGCTCGAAGGCCGGCTGGTCGCCGCCGAGCAGCGCCACGCCCTCGGTCCGGGCGCGGTCAAGCACCGTCTCGTCGGGCCGCACGCCCTCGGCGAAGATCACGGCGGACACGTCGGCCATCACGGCCACGGCCACCGTATTGAGATTGCACATAATGGTGATCCAGGCGCCGTTCTGCGGCGCGCGGCCCATCACCCAGCTCAGCAGGTCGCCGCAATAGCCGCCGGCGACGGGCCGTTCGGGATTTCCCGCGCACAGGACGGTCAGCCCCATGCGCTCGCTCAGTTCGCGGACGTTCATTGTTTTTTCCCTCCCGTGCGCTCCGGGGACGGCGGCGCCGTGCCGCCGCGCACCTCGCCGAACAGCTCCTCCAGGCGTTTCTTGAGAATGAAGAGGCAGTCGGTGCGATTGGCGTTGCCGCGGACGATGTCCTCCGCCAGAGCGCGGCAGGACGGCGCGCCGCAGGCGCCGCAGTCGAGGCCGGGGAAGGTGGCGGCGATCTGCTCGATGCGCTGCATCTTCTGCATCGCCTCGGTCATGTTCTCCGAGAGCGGCGCGTCCGGGCTGTACTGGAGCGGGAAAGACCAGTCCATGTGCAGCTCGTCCATATCGCGCTCGGTGAACTTGTTGCGGGAGACGGGCAGATATTTGCGGAGCATCTGGATGCGCGCCTTGGCGACAAAGGGGTTCTCGACCGCCGCCGCGCCGCCGACGCAGCCGCCGGGGCAGGCGTTGAGCTCGATGAACTCGAGGTCGCCGAGCTTTTCGTCCTCGAGCTCCTCGAGGACCTTGATGACCTGGTCGATGCCGTCCGCGGCCAGATATTTTTCCTCCAGCAGGCCGGCGCTCTCGCCGCCGCTGGTCGCCCAGCCGATGCCCAGCAGCCCGGAGCGGGAGATCATCTCCGGCTCGGTCAGCTTGTTCATCTGCTTGAGCAGATCCTTGTAAATGTCGGAGATGGAGAGGACGCAGTCGACGTCGGTGTGTTCAAGTCCGAGCGGCAGCTTGACGTCCGTCATCTTGGCGGGGCAGGGCGAAATGAAGAAGATGCCGATGTCCTCGCTCGGCAGGCCGCTGCGCTCCATCGCCTCGCGGCGCGCGATTGCGGCCGCCAGGTGGATCGGGGCGCGGATGGGCAGCACGTGCTCGCACAGATGCGGGAAGCGGGCGCGGATCAGCCGCACCACCGCGGGGCAGGCCGAGCTGATGACCGGCGTCACCAGCCCGCCGGTGCTGATGAGCTTGCGGGTGTAGTCGGAGATGATCTCCGCCGCCCGCGAGACCTCGAACACCATGTCGAAGCCGAAGCGCCGCAGCCCGGTGAGCACGTAATCGACGTCGTCGAGGTTGTTGAACTGGCCGTAAAGCGTCGGCGCGGGCAGCGCGACGCGGTACTTGAATCTCCCCGCGTTATCCTCCCACTTGTCGAACACGGCCTGCTTGGCCTTGTGCGGACAGACGCGGATACATTCGCCGCAGTCGATGCAGCGCTCCGTCGTGATGCAGGCTTTCCCGTCGCGGACGCGGATCGCCTCCATCGGGCAGTGGCGGATGCAGGTGGTGCAGCCCATGCATTTGTCCACATCCAGCGTCACCGAGTGTGAAAACTTCGTCTGTTCCGTCATCCGTCGTCCCTCCCCTCAGGAATGGTCCGAAACCGTTACTTCATGTTGACGGTCATCGTGATGGTGGTTCCCTTGCCCACCACGGTGTCGATTTTCAGCGTGTCAGCGTATTTTTTCATGTTGGGCAGTCCCATGCCCGCGCCGAAGCCCAGGCTCCGGATGCGGTCGGGCGCGGTCGAGAACCCCTCCTGCATGGCGGCCTCCACGTCCGGGATGCCCGGGCCGTGGTCGGTCAGCACCATCGTGATGCGCGTCGGGCTGATTTCGACGTCGATCACCCCGCCGTTGGCGTGGATGACCATGTTGATCTCGCCCTCATACATCGAGATGGCCACCTTGCGAATGACGTCCGGATTGGCGCCCAGTTGCCGCAGCAGCTTCTTGACGTCCCCGGAGGCAGCGCCCGCGGAGGTGAAGTCGTCCTCCTCGACCACGTAATGCAGCTTCAGGTTCTCAGGCACGCGGCGATCCCCCGCCTTCTGTCAGGCCGCCGCTGTAAAGCAGGCCGCAGGCCCGGTACATATCCAGCCTGGTGCAGAGCACCGCGATGGAGCGCTCCTTCGCCAGGCGAAGCAGGCACTCGTCCGGCTGCTTGCCGCGCACAAAGACGATGCAGTGGATGTCCGTCATCTCCGCCGTGCGCACGACCTGAGGATTGACCAGCCCGGTCAGCAGCGCGCCCTGGTCCTTGCAATAGGCCAGCACGTCGCTCATCATGTCGCTGCCGCAGGCGCTGCGGATCTCCGTGTCCAGCAGTTCTTCGCCGGAGACGACCGTCGCGCCGAGAATCTCGGCAATGCGGGATACTTTCATAGGTGCTGCCCTCCTGTCGGGTTAGTCCTGATAGGTCTTGAGGATGCGGTCGACCTCGTCGGCGTTGAGCTTGCCGTAGACGTTGCCGTCGATCATCATGACCGGGGCCAGTCCGCAGGCGCCCACGCAGCGGCAGGCATCAAGCGAAAATTTTCCGTCCGGCGTCACGCCGCCGACCGGGATGTTCAGATCGTGCTCCACGCGCTCAAGCACCTGCTGCGCGCCCTTGACATAGCAGGCGGTGCCGAGGCAGACGGAGATCGCGTGCTGTCCCTTGGGGTTGAGGGCGAACTGCGCGTAGAACGTCACGACGCCGTAGACCTCGGACAGCGGGATGTTCAGGCCCTCCGCCACCATGATCTGGACCTCGCGCGGCAGATAGCCGTAAATCTCCTGCGCCTTCTGCAGAATCGGCATCAGCGCGCCCGGCGTGCTCTTCATCTCCGCGATGACCGCCTTGAGCTGTTCCTCCTGTTCCTTTGTGCCTTTGAAAGGAACCATGGTTTTTCCCTTTGCCATAAGTGTCCTCCTCTTTCCTGTGATGGGTGTTTCAGAAGTCCCATACGCTATTCATTATACATGATATGATCGAGATTTGCTATACTTTTTTCGCATGTTCCGTCAAAAAATTCTCAATGTTTTCAATAAAATTTTGCGCGTTTCCGGAGAACGCCGAAAATTTTACTTTTGCGAATTTTTGCGCGCCGCGCGCGGAAAATCCTTTACAAAAAGGCCCCCCTGTGCTAAAATAATTGAGCTATGCCCCCGGTCTTAGTTTAAGGAGCTGCCGCAGAGAAAAAGCGCGGCGTCCTCAGCCCTTTCACTCAGCCGGCGGGAAGTAATATAATGAGGAGGCATTTTCCATGATCCTGAAGGAAGTCAAGACCGAAGTCATCGCCAAGAACCGCCTGCACGAGACCGACACCGGCTCGCCGGAGGTCCAGATCGCCATTCTCACCGCGCGCATCAACGAGCTGACCGAGCACATGAAGTCCCACAAGAAGGACTTTCACAGCCAGCGCGGCCTGCTGAAGATGGTCGGCAAGCGCCGCCGTCTGCTCGACTACCTGCAGAAGATCGACGTCGAGCGCTATCGCGCCGCCGTCGAGAAGAACGAGCTGCGCAAGTAACGAAACAAATGGGGGACGCAAGTCCCCCTTTTGCCTATTTTTTCACCAGGGCGCTGTCTTTTAGCAGTTGAAGGCGGGCGTAAAAATTGCGGCCGGCTTCAAGTGCTAAAGGCGCGCCCCCTACATTCGGAAAGGACGTGCAAACATGACTCACATGCAGTTCCCCCGCTACAAGGTCTATGAGATGACCCTGGGCGGCCGCAAGCTCAAGGTCGAGCTGGGCAAGATGGCGCAGCTGGCCAACGGCTCCGCGCTCGTCACCTTCGGCGACTCCACCGTGCTCGCCTGCGCGACGATGGCCAAGACGCCGCGCGACGGCATCGATTTCTTCCCCCTCAGCGTCGATTACGAGGAAAAGCTCTACGCCGTCGGCCGCATCCCCGGCAGCTTCATGCGCCGCGAGGGCCGTCCCGGCGAGCGCGCCATCCTCGCCTCCCGCATGATCGACCGCCAGATCCGCCCCTTCTTCCCCACCGACATGCGCAACGACGTCTCGGTGATGTGCACCGTGCTGAGCGTCGACTATGACGACAGCGCCGAGGTCGCGGCCATGCTGGGCGCCTCCATCGCCCTGAGCGTCTCCGACATCCCCTGGAAGGGACCGATCGCCGGCGTCCAGATGGGCTATACCGAGAAGGACGGCTACATCGTCTGCCCGAACAGCGAGCAGCAGAAGGAAAGCGACCTGCGGCTGACCGTCGCCGGCAGCATGGAGAAGGTCGTCATGATCGAGGCGGGCGCCAACCAGTTCCCGGACGACATGATGCTCAAGGCCATCGGCCTGGCGCATGAGGAGATCAAGAAGCTGGTCGCCTTCATCCGCAACATCAAGGCCGAAAACTTCAAGGAGCCGGCCTCCTATCCGAGCATGAAGGTGCCCGACGAGATGCTCGACGCGGTCAAGGCCTATGCCCGCGACCGCGTCCGCGCCGCCGTCGACACCGACGACAAGACCGTGCGCGACACCCGCATCGACGAGATCACCGCCGACGTGCAGGAGCATTTCGCCGCGCAGTATCCCGACAGCAAGGCCCAGCTCAACGAGTGCATGTACAAGCTGCAGAAGTTCGTCGTCCGCCGCATGCTGCTCGACGAGGGCAAGCGCGTGGACGGCCGTTCCCTGACCGACGTGCGGCCGCTGGCCGCCGAGGTCGGCCTCATTCCGCGCGTGCACGGCTCCGGGCTGTTCACCCGCGGACAGACCCAGGTGCTGACCATCTGCACCCTCGGCACCCTGCGCGACGCGCAGGAGCTCGACACCACGTTCGAGGAAGAGGAAAAGCGGTACATGCACCACTACAACTTCCCCGGCTATTCCACCGGCGAAGCCAAGCCCTCCCGCAGCCCCGGCCGCCGCGAAATCGGCCACGGCGCGCTCGCCGAGAAGGCGCTGCTCCCGGTCATCCCCTCCGTTGAGGAGTTCCCCTATGCGCTGCGTCTGGTCAGCGAGGTCGTGTCCTCCAACGGCAGCACCTCGCAGGGCGCCATCTGCGGCAGCACGCTGGCGCTGATGGATGCCGGCGTGCCCATCAAGGCGCCGGTCGCGGGCATCTCCTGCGGCCTGGTCACCGAGGGCGAGCGCCACATCACCTTCACCGACATCCAGGGCATCGAGGACTTCTTCGGCGACATGGACTTCAAGGTCGGCGGCACCGAAAAGGGCATCACCGCCATCCAGGTGGACATCAAGAACGACGGCCTGACCCTCGAGATCATCGGCGAGGCGTTTGAAAAGACCCGCGTCGCCCGCCACGGCATCCTTGAGGAGATCATGCTCAAGGCCATCGCCGCGCCGCGCGCCGAGGTCAGCCCCTACGCGCCCAAGATGATCCGCTTCATGATCGATCCGGAAAAGATCCGCGAGGTCATCGGCAAGGGCGGCAGCGTGATCCAGAAGATCACCGCCGACACCGAGACCAAGATCGACATTGAGGACGACGGCTCGGTCTGCATCGCCGCCGTCAACGCCGCCAACGGCGAAAAGGCCCGCAAGATGATCGAAGCGATCGCCAAGGACCCCGAGGTCGGCGACCTGTTCCGCGGCAAGGTCACCCGCATCATGAACTTCGGCGCCTTTGTCGAGATCGCTCCGGGCAAGGAGGGCCTCATCCGCATCAACCAGCTCGACAACCGCTTTGTCGACAAGGTCGAGGATGTCCTCAACATCGGCGACGAGACCTGGTGCAAGGTCATCGAGATCGACGAGAAGGGCCGCATCAACCTCTCCCGCAAGCAGGCCCTGCGCGAGGTCGAGGAGAAGAACCAGCAGTAAGGCGCATAAACGCGCCGCACAGCCAAACAATAGACAGGGCAGGCGACGCCTGCCCTGTTTTGAATCTTCGGAGGTCACAGCATGGTCAACAAACAGATTCTTCCCAACGGCGTGCGCATCCTCACCGAGCGGCTCGACCACGTCCGCTCCTGCGCCGTCGGCATCTGGGTGGAGAGCGGCAGCCGCCACGAGCCGGCGGAGCTGTCCGGGATCTCCCATTTTCTGGAGCACATGCTCTTCAAGGGCACCGACACGCGCGACGCCGGCGCCCTGGCCGAGGAGTTCGACGCCATCGGCGGCCAGGTCAACGCCTTCACCACCAAGGAGCACACCTGCTATTACGCCCGCACGCTGGACACCCACGTGCGGCGCGCCGCCGAGCTGCTGTGCGACATGTATTTCCGCTCCGTGTTCCGCGAGGAGGACGCCCGGCTGGAGCGGGGCGTCATTCTCGAGGAGATCGGCATGTATGAGGACACGCCGGAGGACCTGTGCGGCGAGCTGCTCTCCGCGGCGGTCTACCCCGACAGCTCGCTCGGCCGCCCGATCCTCGGCACGCGCGAAACGCTGGAGGGCATCGGCCACCGCCAGCTCTCCGATTACTGCCGCCGGAACTACGCGCCCGGCAACACCATCGTCACCCTCTGCGGCAGCTTTTCGGACGACGACCTGCGCTATGTCGCCGACCAGTTCGCGGCGATGCACGCCGGCACGCCGCCGGTGCTGCCCGCCGCGCCCTACACCCGCGCCGCGGTGCTGCGCAAAAAGGACATCGAGCAGAACCACCTGATTGTCGCCTTCCCCTGCCCCGCCCTCGGCGCGCCCGAGCGGTTCACCCTGCAGGCGCTCAACAACATCCTCGGCGCCGGGATGAGCTCGCGCCTCTATCAGCGCGTGCGCGAGCAGGCCGGGCTGTGCTATAACCTTTACAGCTACACCTCGCTCTATCTGGGCGCCGGCGTGCTGGGCGTCTATGTCGCCCTCAGCCGCAGCACCGAACGGCAGGCGCTGAGCCTGATCCGCGACGAGCTGGTGCGCTTCCGCGGGCAGGGCGTCACCGAGGCCGAGCTGTCCCGCACCAAGGAGCAGCTCAAGGCCGGCCTGCTGATGGGCCTGGAGAGCACCATCTCGCGCATGAGCTCCATGGCGCGCAGCGAGATGCTCTACGGCACGGAGGTGCCGGTCGAGGAGCTGGTCGCCGGGCTGGAGGCCGTCACCTGCGCGGACGTCCGCGACCTGGCGCAGACGGTGCTCGATTTTGGGCAGATGTCCTTCTCCGCCGTCGGCAGCGTGGCCAAGGAAGAAGAATATCTCGGCATCTTCCGCTGAACCTGTCTCTGCGGCGGGCCGTCCCTTCGGACGGCCCGCCTTTTTCGTGTGTTTCGGCGCGTTTCCGTGTATGATAGAACAGAACGACGATGCAGAGGAGGGAAAATCGCCCATGGACGAGCACGAGCTGCTGGCGCTGCTGCGCGCCCACGACGAGCGCGGGATGCGGGAGCTGCTGCGGCGCTGCGGACCGCTGATGCGCTATATCCTCACGCCGATCCTGTCCGATCCGCGGGAGCGGGAGGAATGCCTTTCGGACTGCGCGATGCGCGTCTGGGAGAAGATCGACCGCTATGACGAGCACAGCGGCAGCTTTACCGCCTGGCTCTCCGCCGTTGTCCGCAACACGGCGCGCAACCGGGCCCGCAGCCAGCGCGCGGCGGCGCAGGAGCTCCCGGAGGACTACCCCGCGCCGGACAACAGCCCGGAAAGCGAGACGCTGCGCCGCGAGCGCGCCGCCGCCCTCGCGCAGGCGCTCGCGGCGCTCTCCGCGCGCGACCGGGCCCTCTTTTACCGCAAATATTACTATCTGCAGCCGATGTCGCAGATCGCGGCCGAGCTCGGTCTGACCGAGCGCGCCGCGGAGGGGCGGCTTTACCGCCTCCGCCGGAAGCTGCGCGCGGCGCTGGGAGGTGACTGCCGTGAATGACAACGATCTGGGCCGCCTGAGCGGCCCCGCCCTCGACGACGCGCTCGAGCAGGCCCTCGGGGCGCTGCCCCCCTCCGCCGAGATCGTGCGGGCGGTGACGCCGTGGCGGCGCGCCATGCGCCGCATCCTCATCGGCTTCGCCCTGTGCGGCGTCACGCTCAACTTTTTGGCGCTCCAGTATATCCTGCCGGCCGCGGGGCTGATCCTGCAGCTGCTCGGCTTCCGCGCCCTGCGCCGGGAAGGCGGCTGCTTCCGCGCCGGATTTCTCCTCGCCGCCCTGCGTCTCGGCGTCGTGTTCCCGCAGCTGGCGATCAACGCGACGGTCTGGCAGCAGGACTTTGCGGACATGCGCCCGGCCGCGCTGCTCACCGCGCTGGCGCTGGCGGCGCAGCTGGCGCAGGCGCTCTGTCTGTACGGCGGCCTGCGCGCGGTGCGGCGCAAGGCGGGCCTCCGCCCCGGCGCCGGCGCCGCCGCCGCCCTGATCCTCTGGTACGCCGCCATCGCGCTGCTGTCCGCGCGCGGTTACAGCGGCCTGCTGTTCGGCCTGCCGCTGGCCGCGATCTATGGGCTGCTCCTGTGGAGCCTGCGCCGCGCCGATCGGGCCCTGGACGACGCCGGCTATGCCGTCGCGGCCGCCCCGGTCCGCCTTTCCGACCGCGCGCTCGCCCTCCTGCTGGCGGCGCTGCTGCTGCTCGGCGTCGCCGCGGGCTATCTGTTCTTCAGCCGCCTGCCGATGGACTGGTCCGCCGCCCCGGCAGCGTGCGCCGACACGGCGGCGGTGCGCGGACAGCTGCAGGCGCTCGGCTTTCCGGAGGCGGCGCTGGCCGACCTGAGCGACGCGGATGTGCGCGCCTGCCGCGGCGCCCTGCGGGTGACCGCCGTCGTGCGCGACCATCCGGTCAATGAGGGCCGGCAGGTGACGACCCGCTCCCCTGCCGGCTCCGTGACCGACACGGTCTACGACCGCCGCGAGCTGCGCCTGAGCAGCGTCGCCGTCGCGCTGCCCGACGGGCGCTGGCGCATCTTCCATCACTTTTTCTGGATCGCCGCGCCCGGCTTCCGCGGCACGGAGGCGCTCCAGCTCTGGCCGGCCTGCCGCGACGGCATGGGCTGGACGCTCGACGGAGACTGGACGGGCCGCGTGCTTTGCGACCGCGGCGGCGCGGCGCTGGCGGCGCCCTTCCGGCGGCTCGGCAGCCGCAGTTATGAAAGCGGCAGTTTCTTCGGCGGCGCCTCGGCGCACAGCGACGTTTTTGCGGAGTTCTCCTTCCCGCGCGGCGCGGCGCGCTGCCGCGGCTATGTCGCCTATACGGTCGCCGCGAGCGCGCCGGGCTGCATCATCGACTCCTGGGTCAACTACGTTCATCAGCGCAGCGTCCTGCAATACCCCGTGCAGACCGCGGCCGGTTTCCGGATGCGGAGCGGGATGTTCGCCTCCCGGCGCGTGTTTTTCACGGTGCAGGACGCGCTCCAGTTCGACCCCGCCGACCCGTCCGCCGCGCCGCTCGGATGAAGGAAACCGCCCCGCGGGTTGACAAACCCGCGGGGCGGTGCTATACTGGCGCACAATATACTTTTTTGAGGGGGGGGATCGCCGATGGATACCGCGGCCGACCGCGTGCGCGCCTATTACGACGAGAATGCGCAGCGCGAATGGGAGCGCATGGAGCGCCACCCGTTCGAGTTTTTGCTCACCACCCACATGATGGACAAATACATTCGCCCGGGCGACCGCATTCTCGACATCGGCGGCGGCCCGGGGCGATATGCGATCCGCTTCGCGCAGCGCGGCTGCGCGGTGACGCTGGTCGATCTCTCGCCCGGCAACATCGCCCTGGCGCGCGAAAAGGCGGCCGCGGCGGGCGCCGATGTGGAGATGCACGTCTGCGACGTCCTGGCGCTCGACGGGCTGGACCTGCCGCAATACGACCATGTGTTCCTGATGGGGCCGCTCTACCACCTGCTCGCCGAGGACGCGCGGCGGCGCGCGGTCGAGGCGGCGCTGCGCCGGCTGCGGCCCGGCGGACTGCTCTACTGCTCGTTCATCCTCGATTTCGCCGGCATTCTCTACGACCTCTGCCACGGCCCCGGCCTGCTGCCCCGGGACCTCGGCGACCCCGAGACAGCGCGGCTGCTCGATTCGATCGTCGCGGGCACGCGCTATGAGGGCCCGGCCTTCACGGCCGCCTGCTTTCTCAATCAGAAGCAGATTCTCCCCTTCATGGCGCCGTTCGGACTGACGCCGCTGCACCTGTTCCCGCAGGAGGGCATCCTCGCCGGCTTTGAGAAACGGGTGCTGACCTACCCGCAGGAGGAGATCGACCTCTGGGTCGAGACGGCCAAGCGCCTGCTCGAGCTGCCGGAGTTTCTCTCCTGGGGCGAGCACGCCATGTATATCGGCCGCAAGGCCGAATGAACGACCGGCGCGGAGCGTTGCCGCTCCGCGCCGGTTTGATTTTCTATTCTTCCAGCGCGGCTGCCTCCGCCTCCTCGGCGGCGGCTGCCTGCGGCGTCAGAAAGCGGCTTCTGGTGCGCCACTTGCCGCGTTTGTAGTAAATCAGGATCAGGACGCTGCACACCAGCCAGCCGGCCGGATAGCCCAGGGCGACAAAGGTGATGCCGGGGATGATCTTGGTGCCGAAATAGAGGTAGATCTGCCGGAACACCACAAAGCTGCTCAGCATGATGACCATGGGGGCCTTGGCGTCACCGGCGCCGCGCAGCGAGCCGGCGTAGATCTGGTTGATGCAGCACAGCACATAGAAGGGGCTCATCAGCTGGATGAAGCGCGCGCCGTAATGCAGCACGCCGGGATCCTGGTTGAAAATGCGGATCAGCGGCCGGCAGAAGATGAAGAGCAGAACCGTCAAAAACAGCGTCAGGCCCATCGACATGAACAGCGCCTGCCGCGTGCCGCGCTCGGCGCGCTTGAGCTTGCCGGCGCCGATGTTCTGTCCGATGAAGGTCGTGCAGCCCATCGAGATGCTCTGCATCGGCAGCAGCACAAAGGGGTCGATGCGGGCATAGCTGCTCCAGCCCGCCATGCAGGCCGAGCCGAAGGCATTGATGTAGGACTGGACAAAGACGTTGGAGAAGCTGGTCACCGCCTGCTGCAGACCGGACGGCAGGCCGACGCGGAAGATGAAGCCGGTGATGTCGCGGTCGAGCGTGATCTCGCGCGGGCGGAAGCGGTAGCATTCCTCGCTGCGCCAGAGCACGAACCAGATGGCGCCGGCGGAGACGAACTGCGCCAGGATGGTGGCGTAGGCCGCCCCGGCGACCCCCATGTGGAAGCCGACGACAAACAGCAGGTCGAGCACGACGTTGGCGCCCGAGCACAGCATCAGGAAATAGAGCGGGCGCTTGGAATCGCCCACCGCGCGCAGGATGCCGGAGCCCATGTTGTAGAGCATCAGCCCCAGCATGCCGGCAAAGTAGATGGTCAGATAAGTCTTGGCTTCGCCCAGCACGTCGGCCGGCGTTTTCATCATCCGCAGCAGCGGCGAGACCAGCAGGATGCCGGCCGCCGTCAGCACCACGGCCAGCAGCAGCGTCAGCGCCAGCGTGGTGTGCACGGCCTTTTTGACATGCTCCTCGTCCTTGGCGCCGAAATACTGGGAGATGACCACGCCCGCGCCCGTGGACAGGCCCATGAAAAAGCCCACCATCGTATTGATGATGGAGCTGGTCGCGCCGACCGCCGCGAGGGCTTCCTTCCCGACGAAGTTGCCCACCACAATGCAGTCGACCGTATTGTAAAATTGCTGGAACAGATTGCCCAGCATCAGCGGAAAAGCGAAAAAGAGGATCTCTTTCCAGATCACGCCCTCCGTCATATCATGTGCCCGTGCCTTGCCCGCCATGCCGCAGCTCCTGTCCGTCCGATTGATTCGTGACAAGACTGATTATACATCGTCCGCACAGGGCTTGTCAATTAGTTGCCACATCAACTTTTGTGGGCGGGTCCGCGGCGGCCCGCGGGCCGGACGCGGCTCCCGCTCAGCCGCGATACTTCTTCCGCGTCGCCGCGCCGCCGCGCAGGTGCCGCTCGGCCTTGTTGCGGTCCAGCACCTCGCGCACGCGCAGGCACAGCGCCCGGTCACAGGCCATCAGCCGCGCGGACACATCCTTATGTACGGTCGATTTGGAGACGCCGAAGCGCCGCGCGGCCTGGCGCACGGTCGCGCCGGTCGCCGCGATATACTTCCCGATGTCCACGCACCGCTCCTCCGCAAGCCCGCGTTCCTTCAAGCAGCAACACTCCCCCGCCTTTGTTCCTGCGCTATCCTATGTGCGGCGGCGCGCCGGTATGCCGGCGCGGGAGCAATAAACGGGGAAGCCCGACGAATCGGGATTCCCCTCCGGACAAAGCCGGCACCGGGCCGGCTGTTTTATTCTGCGCTGCCGAGCAGAGCGGCAATGTCTCCGGCGTCGCTCAGCAGATAGCGGTCCTCGGGCGGGAACACCGCGCCGCCGAAATAAATCGACGGGTTGCCCGCCGTGCTGCGGTCCCAGGCGGTGCGGTACAGCGCGGCATGGAGGCTGTCGGTGCCGATGTGCTCGCGGCACCAGGCGGCGTTCTCCGGGGTGACGCCGCCGCCGGGCAGAATCTCGATCCGCCCCGCGGCGCGGGCGATCATCGCCCGGAGCGTCTCCGCCCCCTCGGGCACCGTCGGCCGCTGGCCGCTGGTCAGGACGCGGGTGACGCCGATGTCGATGAGTGTGTCGAGCGCGGCCTTCCAGTCGGGCGTGACGTCGATGGCGCGGTGAAAGACCGCCTCGCGCGCGCCGATGAGCGCGCGCATCTCGCGGGTGCGTCCCTCGTCCACCGTGCCGTCCTCATGCAGAAAGCCGAAGACGATGCCGTCCGCGCCGTTCTCCAGAAAGGCGCGCGCGTCCTCGCGCATGACGGCGTACTCGGTGTCGGTGTAGCAGAAGCCGCCCTCGCGCGGGCGCACCATGCACATCACGCGCAGCCCGGGCGCCTCGCGCCTGACGACGCGCAGCGCGCCGAGGGTCGGCGTCAGGCCGCCGTGAAACAGGTCGGAATTGAGCTCGACGCGGCGGGCGCCGCCCTTCCAGGCGGCGATGGCGTCGGCGGCGGAGCCGCAGCAGATCTCCCAGAACATCGGCTTCATGGCGTTCCCCCTCACAGGCTGATATGGAAGAGCGCTTCGCGCTCGCCCACCACCAGGTCGTTGTCGTTGACGAAGTACTTGGGATGGAGCTTTTCCAGCCGGGCCTCATGCTCCGGCGTCAGCGCGCCGAGGGCGCGCAGGATCTCCATGATCAGGAAGGGCCAGGCGCTCTCGGTGCCGTCCACCAGCTTGAGCGAAACGCCGAGGCGCTGCTTCTTGAGGCCGAAGCCGTAGACGCCGTTGGCGCCGCCCTTGGCGATGATGTTCGGGTCCTCGTTCATCACGCTGCAGAGGATGCCGGCGCCGCGGATCATATACGGATAGCGCCCGATGCGGCGCACATTGTCCGCCGCGGCGCGGCGCAGGCTCTCGTCCCGAATCGTGTCGATGCAGGCGAGGTTCTTGTAGGCGGCCGCGATGCTGCGCACCGGCACCGCGAACACCGGCACGCCGCAGCCGTCCACGCCGATCTTGACGGTGTCGGTCTCGCTGACCGTCTTGATCGTCTGCTCGACGCGCGCGTGCACCGGGGTCCCGGTCTTCCAGTAGTCGCGCACCTCGCCGCCCAGCGCCCGCTGGGTCAGCATCAGGGCGCAGTGCTTGCCGGAGCAGTTGTGATAGACCTTGCGCGGCGGCAGGCCTGCGCGGATGCGGTCCTCGTTGGATTTCTCGTCGCCGGGGATGGTCGGCTTCATGCACATCATGTCCTCGGACAGGCCGGATTTCTTCAGGATCGACTCGACCGCCGCGACATGGCACGGCATGCCGTCATGCGAGGCGGAGAGCACGACCGACTCCTCGTCGGTGAAGCCGTACTGCTTGTCCAGACCGAGCTCGAACACCGGCAGCGACTGGATCGGCTTGGAGGCCGAACGGTAAAACACAAAGTCCTCCGGATCGCCGAGCGACCAGAGCACGCGGGAATGCTCATCCACGATGCAGATATAGCCGAGACGGACCAGATCAAAGGTGCCGCCGCGGTTTTCGTTGAGCAGAGGTGCGTACATGACATCACTCCTTTTCTCCTATTATAGCGGCTGCCGGCGCGCTTTTCCAGCCCTGCCGCAAGAAAAAGGGCCGCGCCAGACGGCGCGGCCCGCGGGAGCAACTGCGGTCAGTTGAGCATGTTGTAGATCATCAGGCCCAGCGGGGTGCCGATGATATAGCCGAGCAGGCCGACGAGGATCGCCGGGATGATCAGGCTGTCGTAGCCCTTGGCCACGGCCATGGCGGCGGCGGTGGACGGTCCGCCGAGGCTGGCGTTGGAAGCAAGGCACAGCTCCTCGATGTTGAGCTTGGCGACCTTGCCGACGCCGAGCAGCAGGGCGATGTTGATGATGGCGATGATCGCGCAGAAGACGAAGAGCAGCGGCGCGGTCTTGATGACGGCGGCCAGGTCAGCCGGGCAGCCGATGACGACGAAGAACATGTAGATCAGGAAGGTGCCGATCTCCTGCGCGCCGCGCAGGTTGGCGAAGAACTTCGGGAAGGCAGTGGCCAGGGCGACCGTGATGATCGTCAGGATGACGAACTGGTTGCCGAGGATCTGCTGCAGGACGAAGAAACTGAACGTGCCCTTGAAGAAGGTGGCGATCTTGGTGGAGACGGCCACAATGACGAAGGAAATGGCGATCGTCGTGGCCAGGTCGATCAGAGAGATCTCCTTGCGGGTCCAGAACGAGGCAGCCAGCGTCTTGCCCTCGCCGGTATTGCCGCGCTTCTCAACCTCTTCCTGATACGGATGGGGATAATGCTTCTTGAAGAAGTTGCTGGACGGGATCCACAGCAGGAGGAAGAAGGCCAGGGCCATGACGAAGTTGTCGGCCACGACCTCCGCGCTCAGCATGGTGTCGGACACCTGAACCGAGCTGGCCACGGCGAACAGGTTGACACCGCCGCCGATATAGGAGCCGGTCAGGATGCCGGCCATCTTGTTCAGCTCCGGGATGGCGTTGTGCAGGGCCGCATAGGCGACCACCGCACCGAGCATCGTGCCGACGGAGGCGATCACAAAGCAGATCAGCATTTTGCCGGTCTCCTTGAAGATGGCCTTCAGGTCGGCGCGGAACAGCAGCATCGCCACGGAAAGCGGAATGCAGTAAGTCCAGATGTTGTCATAGGTCGCGGAAGCGGACGGAATGAGACGGCAGTTGACCGCCACGACCGCCAGGATCAGGCCGATGACCGGGCCGGATAGCTTTTCACCCCATTTGTAGTTCTGTTCGCAGTAGATCGAGACGGCGGCGAAGACGGCGATGATCGCCCACAGGACCCAGGTGTCGTCCGCGCTGATCAGGGTACCCATTGCTCTGGCAAAAGGAATCGCACTCATGTTCTCTGCACCTCTACTGATATATTTCCATCAACGCGCCCCGCCATACCAAACCCAACACCCCTCGGCCGAACGCGAAAATGAACCACTGTTTCAGACCGGATGCGACAAAAAGCGGACCTTTTTTCTATGAAAGTAGTTTAGCACAGTGCTCTGTTGATGTCAACGATTCTTTGGATATATACTCTATATTTTTCTGGTTTATCCATCACATTCATGGTCAATATTCATATATTTCTTGATAAATATTTGGCAAAATAACAAAAAGGCCGCCCGGATGGGGCGGCCTTTTGACGAATGCGAATCAGACGGTGATCTGCCTGCGATAAGCGGCCAACTCTTCCTGGTTGGCCATGATGAAGTGGCCCGGCTCGATCTCGGTCCACACCGGCTTGTCGGTCTCGTAATGGTGGCAGGAGGGGTCGTAGATCTCCAGCACCTTTTCCTTCTCCGACTCGGGGTCGGGCAGCGGGATGGCGGAGAGCAGCGCCCGCGTATAGGGATGCAGCGGGTGCGCGAACAGCTTCTCCGTCTCGGCCAGCTCGACGATGACGCCCTTGTGGATGACCGCGATGCGGTCGCAGATGAAGCGCATGACGGACAGGTCGTGGGCGATGAACAGATAGGTCAGCCCGCGCTCCTTCTGCAGCTTGCTCATCAGGTTGAGCACCTGGGCGCGGATGGAGACGTCGAGGGCGGAAATCGGCTCGTCGGCGATGATGAACTCCGGCTCCATGATGAGGGAGCGGGCGATGCCGATGCGCTGGCGCTGGCCGCCGGAGAACTCGTGCGGGAAGCGGGAGGCGAACTCCGGCAGCAGGCCGACCTCGCTCAGCGCCTCGGAGACCTTGGCCTCGCGTTCGCTGTGGCTGATGCCGTGATGGACGTTGACCAGGCCCTCGGAGACGATGTAATCGACCTTGGCGCGCTCGTTCAGCGACGCCATCGGGTCCTGGAAGATCATCTGGATCTGCTGGGTCACCTCGCGGTCGAGCTCATGGCTGATCTTGCCGCTGATGCGCTGGCCCTTGTAGATGACCTCGCCGGCGCTCATCGGGTTGATGCGGATGATGGCGCGGCCGATGGTGGTTTTGCCCGAGCCGGACTCGCCGACCAGACCGAAGGTCTCGCCCTTGTAAATGTCGAAGGAGACGCCGTGGACGGCGACGAATTTCTTGCGCTTGACGCCGAAGGTGACCTCCATGTTTTTGACGCTGACCAGCACCTCACGATTCTTACTTTCCATCGACCGTCCCCCCCTTCTTCCGCATATTGCGGATCTCGCGGATGTGCTTGATGTGCTCAGGCGGCTCCACCTTCGGGGCGCGCGGATCGAGCAGCCAGGTCTTGGCCTTGTGCGTCGGCGACACCTCGAAATAAGGCGGCAGCTCGACAAAGTCGATCTTGAGCGCCTGCGGGTTGCGGGCGGCAAAGGCGTCGCCGTGGACCGCCTTGAACAGGTTGGGCGGCGTGCCCTTGATGGAATACAGGTCCTGCCCCTTGACGCCGAGCTGCGGCAGCGAGGACAGCAGCGCCCAGGTATACGGGTGCTTGGGATCGTAGAACACCTCGTTGACCAGGCCGATCTCCACGATGTCGCCCGCGTACATGACGGCGATGCGGTCGGCGATGTTGGCGACCACGCCGAGGTCGTGGGTGATGAAGATGATGGTCAGGCCGTACTTGGCCTTGAGGTCCTTGATCAGATCGAGGATCTGGGCCTGGATGGTGACGTCGAGGGCGGTGGTCGGCTCGTCGCAGATCAGGATTTTCGGGTTGCAGGCGATGGCGATGGCGATGACGACGCGCTGGCGCATGCCGCCGGAAAACTCGTGCGGATACTGCTTATAGCGGCGCTCCGGCTCCGGGATGCCGACGTCGGCGAGGATCTGGATGACCTTCTGCTTGAGGGCGGCGCCGTGCAGATGCTGATGCAGCTCGACCGCCTCGCCGATCTGCTTGCCGACCGTCTTCAGCGGGTTGAGCGAGGTCATCGGGTCCTGGAGGATCATGCAGATCTCATGGCCGCGGATCTTGAGCCACTCGCTCTCCTTGGGGAACTTGGCCAGATCGACGGGCTTGCCGTCGTCCATGCCGTAATAGAGAATGGAGCCGCTGTCGACCCAGCCGTTCTTGTCGAGCAGGCCGATGAAGTTCTTGTTGAGCACACTCTTGCCGCAGCCGGACTCGCCGACGATGCAGAGGCTCTCGCCCTTGTGGACGTCCAGCGAGACGTTGCGGATGGCGTGCAGCACCTTGCCGCGCAGGTTGAACTTGACGTTGAGGTCCTTTACGGACAGGATGATGTCCTGATTTTCCATAAACGCACCCCCCTTAGCGGTGGTTCTTCGGGTCGGCCGCGTCGGAGAACGCATTGCCCACCACGTAGAACGAAATGGTGACCACCGACAGGATGATGGTCGGATAAATCAGCTGATAGCGCAGGTTCGGGCTCATCATCAGCTGGCGGCCGACGTTGATGAGGTTGCCCAGCGACGGCGTGGTCGCCGGCAGGCCGAGGCCGATGTAGGTGATGAACACCTCGGAACCGATGGCGTCCGGGATGGCGAGCGCGAAGCGCAGCATGACGACCGACACCAGGTACGGCAGCAGATTGCGGAAGATGATGGTCACCGTGTTGGTGCCGAGGCAGCGCGAGGCGAGGTTGTACTCGCGGTCGCGGATAATGAGGATCTGGTTGCGGATGAAGCGCGCCATGTCGATCCAGCGCGTGATGCTCATGGCGAAGATGATCGTGCCGATGCCCGGGGTCATCATGTAGGACACGAGGATCAGCACCAGCGAGGACGGGATGTTGTCGAGGATGTTGTAGAGCTCGGTGAAGATGATGTCGCAGAATCGCACATAGCCCCACAGCACGCCGGCCGCGATGCCGACGACCGACTCGATGACGGCGACGCTGATGGCGATGATGAGCGAGGTGCGGGTCGCGGCCCACAGCCGGCTCCACAGATCCTGGCCGATGGAGTTGGTGCCGAGGATAAAGCCCTTGTGCCCCGGCTCGATGTTGCGCAGCGGCTTGCCGGTCACGGTGTCGTTGAAGGACGTGAAGGCATTGCGCTGGTTCGGCAGATAGGGCTGGATGAAGGTGAACAGCAGAATGGCGACCACCAGGAACACGAGGAACATGGCGATCCTGTTCTTGCGGAACACCTGGAAGGTGCTGCGCCAGTAGGAATAGTTCGAATAGCCGGTGCGCTCGACTTCTTTTTCGTCGAAGCCGGCAAAGGTAAAGGCCTCCTGCTCGGAGAGGTGCTCCTTGAGCTGATCCTGCATGCTCTCCTGGAGCTTGACGAGCTTGGGCGTCTTATGCAGCAGAGACATCAGCGGCTCCCCTCCTTTGCGACAAAGCTGATGCGGGGATCGAGCAGAACCATCATCAGGTCGCCGAGGATCAGGCCGATGATGCCGACCACGCTGAACAGCATGACGATCGCCTGCACCATATTGTTGTCCTGCTTCTTGATGACGTCGATGAGCAGACCGCCCATGCCGGGCACGGCGTACAGCGACTCAATGTAGATCGAGCCGACCACCGTGTTGAGGAAGGACGTCGGCAGATACTGCACCATCGGCACAAAGGCGTTGCGGAACACGTGACGATAGAGCGTCTGCGTGTCCGACAGACCCTTGATCTTGGCCAGCTGGACATAGTCCTTGGTGCTCTGGTCCACCGTGTAGCGGCGAATCCACATCGCGTAATAGATGATGTTCGGCAGCGAGAGCGAAAACACCGGCAGGATCCAGGTTCGCCAGTCGTCCACCTTGAACAGCAGACTCAGGCCGAACAGCTCCGTGCCGTAGAGCTGAATGAACAGGTAATAGACCGCGCTCGGCACCGCCTGAATGATGACGATGAACACCGTGCCAAGGTGATCCGGGAACTTGTTTTTATGCCGGGCCATCCAGATGCCGAGCGGCAGGCCGAGAATCATGCCGAACAGAATGGACAGACACCCGAGCTTAATGGAGAGCGGCGCCTTGGTCGCCAAAATGGCGAGGGTGGGGACGTTGTTGCGGTAAACATAGGACGTGCCGAGGTCGCCCTTCAGAATGAGCTGCTTCCAGAAGCGCCAGAGCTGAATGTGGATCGGCTGGTCCAGCCCCAGCAGCGCCAGGCTGTTTTTGATCTGTTCCTGAGACATTTTGTCCACGTTGGGCAGAAAACCGTCCAGCGGGAGCTGACGCATCAATATAAAGACGACCGACACGATGATAAAAATCGTGATGATCGAGCGCGCCAGGCGTTTTAACAGGTATTTGGCCATGTTATTCCCTCTTTACCAGTGACAACCCCCCGCCCTTGGGACGGGGGGTTGTCGGATTTCATCACGGTGTGCCGGTTACTTCTTCATCGCGGCTTCCCAAGCCGACTTGTTGGCCTCAAAGGTATCCATGTTGATGAACTCGTCCTGAATCTTCATCCACTTGTAGCGCAGACGGGAGATGCCGGACGGAGACCACTGGCCCTCGAAGATGTTCAGGCGGGTGGCCTGGTAGTTCGCGGAGGAGACGAAGCACGGGATCACCACGGCGTTTTCGATCAGCATGTCCTCAGCGGTGGCAAACAGATCGTAGCGCTTGTTGATGTCCACGCCCTCGGCCTTGGCCGCGTCCACGGCGTCGCAATAGGAGCTGTACATCGTCCCGAACTCGGTGAAGTACGGGCTGGAGACGATCTTGTCGATATTGGCGATGACGGTGGCGTTGTTGCCGTCGGTGGTGGTGTACCAGTACTTGTAATCCTCGGCGTTGGTGACCAGCGCGGCGCGGTCATAGGAAGAACCCAGCTCGCGGTTGCTGTCGACGTCGATGTTGTGGCCGAACGGATCGGTCCAGGTCTCCGGATCGACATAGTCGGCGCCCCAGTTGCAGCGCATGAAGCTGTAATCGCCCGCGCGGCGGGTGGCAGACAGGAAGTTCTCGGACGGGCCGGCGTTCAGCACGCAGGTGATGTAGTCGGTGCCGAGGACGCCTTCCAGCTGCTGCTTGAGCAGAACGTACTCGTTCTCCCAGTCGGTATCGCCGGACTTGTAAGTCAGGACGACGGTGACCGGGAAGGTGACGCCGATGGCGGTCAGCTCTTCAACGGCCTTGGCCTTGTATTCGAGGGCCTTGTCCTTGTTGAAGAAATACTGGTCGTTGTCCTTGAACGGGGCCAGCTGGCTGAAATCGGTGCCGTCCGCGTTGGTGGTGAAGTTGGACGGAGTGATGGTGTTCTGGAGGATGCTCTCCGGATCGTCCGGCTCCACGGCGCCGCTGATGGTATAGAGACGGTCAAAGGCGCTCATGATGGAGTGGCGGAAGTTGCTGTTCATGACGGCGAGCGCCCAGTTCTCCGGGCCCCACTCGGCGGCATAGCAGGGACGGAAATCGAAGCAGTAGAAGTAATGCCACATGTTGTCCACGCGGTCGCGGGACACATACTGGGCGTTGTTGGCCTTCCACTCGTCGATGATGTCCATGTTGAGGTCGCAGGCATCCAGCTCGCCGCGCAGGACCATGACAGGCGCCAGGGTCTCGGCTTCGGCGTTGTAGCTGCGCTCGATGCGGGTGATGTAGATGCGGTCCGCATCCCAGTTGTTCTCGTTCTTGACATAGATGTGCTTGACCTGCGGCTCAAACTCGGAAAGGATGTAGGCGCCGCAGTAATACATCTTGGTGTTGTCCACGCCGAACTGGTCCTTCAGCTCGTCGAGCTGCGGGCCGTAAGCCGGCATGAAGCACACATAGACCAGCGCAGAGAGGAAGTACGGGGTCGGACGCTCGAGGGTGTACTCGAGGGTATAGTCGTCCACGGCCTTGATGCCGACCTGGCTGAAATCGGTGATTTCCTTGTTGTAGTAGGCCTCGGCGTTCTTGACGCAGTTGACCTGCTGCTGGGTCTTGGAGTCATACTCGGAGGTGCAGACGTACTTGAGGGCGTCCACAAAGTTCTGCGCGGTGACCTCGGCGATCTCCTTGCCCTGGTAGTCATACCACTTGCAGCCCTGGCGGAGATGGAAGGTCCAGACCAGACCGTCATCGCTGGTCTCCCAGCTGGTGGCGAGGCCCGGGATGATCTGGCCGTACTGATCGGTCTCGACCAGCGTGTCGATCACGTTGGCGGCGACCTCCTGAGGCCACTGTTCGCCGGTGATGAGGTAGTTCAGGGTGGCGACTTCGGAGCTGTAAAGCTTGCGAAGGACCATCTCCTGCTGCGGCTCTTCGGTCCCGTCTCCGGACCCGTCGCCGCCGCTTGTTCCGGTCTTGCTGCAGCCTGCAAACATCGTGCAGAGCATCAGCATGGCCAGAAGCAGTGCGAGATACTTCTTCATCCGTTTTCTCTCCTTTTCTTTTTTCCCTTGTGCTTCTGTGCTTCGGCAGTTTGCCTTTTGCACATCAGCGATTTTATACTTTATTCACAACTCTGTCAACGCCCCGTAATTCGATTCATACGATCTTACGATTTTGGACCGCTTTCATTGTTTAGTTTGACGAAATTTGTTCCGGGACCTGGATTTTTTGGGGCTGTCATGCAAAAACATCCCGCCGTATTTCGGCGGGATGTTTGCGCTGCGGAAATAATTTGTTTGGGTCCCCGGCAGTCAGCGGGCCTTTTCCCAGGCCTCGCGGTTCTTGGCGAGCGTGTCCATGTCGATGAAGGAATCGCCGACCTTGAGCCATTTGTAACGCAGGCGGGAGATGCCGGACGGCGACCACTGGCCGTCATAGATGTTGATGCGGGTGGCCTGGTAGTTGGCCGAGCCGACGAAGCAGGGCACGACGCAGGCGTTTTCGATCAGCATGGCCTCGGCGTCGGCGAAGAGCGCGTAGCGCTTGTTGATGTCGATGCCCTCGGCCTTGGCGGCGTCCACCGCCGCGTAGTACTTGGTGTAGAACTCGCCGAACTCCTTGAAGTACGGGCTGGAGGTGATCTTGTCGATGTTGGCGATCATCGTGGCGTTGTTGCCGTCGGTGGTGGTGTACCAGTACTTGTAGTCATCCGCCTTGATGGTCAGGGCGGCGCGGTCGTAGGACGAGCCGATGTAGCGGCCGGAGTCGACGTCGATATTGGCCGTGAACGGATCGGTCCAGGTCTCCGGGTCGACATAGTCGGCGCCCCAGCGGCAGCGCATGAAGCTGTAATCGCCCGCGGCGCGGGTGGCGGACAGGAAGTTCTCGGACGGGCCGGCGTTCAGCACGCAGGTGACGTAGTCGGTGCCGAGGACGCCTTCCAGCTGCTGCTTGAGCAGAACGTACTCGTTCTCCCAGTCGGTGTCGCTCGAGTTGTAGGTCAGCACGACGGTGACCGGGAAGGTGACGCCGATGGCGGTCAGCTCTTCGACTGCCTTGGCCTTGTACTCCAGGGCCTTGTCCTTGTTGAAGTAATACTGGTCGATGTCCGCGAAGGCGCTCTGCTTGACAAAATCGTTGCCGTCGGCATCATAGGCGAAGTCGCTCGGCGTGATGGTGTTCTGCAGGATGCTCTCCGGATCGTCCGGCTCGACGGCCGTCATGCAGTACAGGCGGTCGAAGGCGCTCATGATGGAGTGGCGGAAATTGCTGTTCATGACGGCGAGCGCCCAGTTCTCCGGGCCCCACTCGGCGGCGTAGGTCGGACGGAAATCGAAGCAGTAGAAATAGTTCCACATGTTGTCGACGCGGTTGCGGGAGACGTAGTCCGCATGGCTGGTCTTCCACTCGTCGATGACGTCGGTGCTCAGCTTGCAGTAGTCGATCTCGCCGCGCAGGGCCATCACCGGCGCCAGGGTGTCGGCCTCGGCGTTATAGCTGCGCTCGATGCGGGTGATGTAGATGCGGTCCGCGTCCCAGTTGTTTTTGTTCTTGACGTAGACGTGCTTGACCTGCGGCTCGAAGTCGGAGAGAATGTAGGCGCCGCAGTAGTACATTTTGGTGTTGTCCACGCCGAACTGGTCCTTCAGCTCGTCGAGCTGCGGGCCGTAAGCCGGCATATAGCACACATAGACCAGCACGGAGAGGAAATACGGGGTCGGGCGCTCCAGCGTGTATTCAAGGGTGTGCTCGTCGACGGCCTTGACGCCGACCTGGCTGAAATCGGTGATCTCTTTGTTGAAATATTTTTCGGCGTTCTTGACGCACTTGACCTGGTCGAAGGTCTTGGAATCGTATTCCGACGTGCAGACATATTTGAGGGCGTCCACGAAGTCCTGCGCGGTGAGGTCGGCGACTTCCTTGCCCTGATAGTCATACCATTTGACGCCGTCGCGGAGATGGAAGGTCCAGACCAGACCGTCGTCGCTCAGCTCCCAGCTGGTGGCGAGACCCGGGATGATCTGACCGTACTGGTCGCACTCGACCAGCGTGTCGATGACGTTGGCAGCGACCTCCTGCGGCCACTGCTCACCGGTGGTGAGGTAATTCAGAGTGTCGACCTCCGCGCTGTAAAGGGCGCGGTAGACCATTTCCCCGTCGGTGCTGTCTCCGCCGGCAGCGGAGTCTGCGGACCCGTCCGCGGTTCCGGTTGCGGTCTTGCCGCAGCCGGCAAACAGGACACAGACCATCAGCGCCGCCAGAAGCAATGCAAGATATTTTTTCATCTGTCCCTTTTCCTCCTGTTCCTTTGCGCAGCAGCCGGACCGCCTGCGCAGACGGCCGGCATTTGTCTCTGTATCCGAATACATTTCCATCTTATGCGTGTCGTCTGTTCTGTCAACTTTTTCGTGTTAAATTTATAACATCTTACAACTTTCCAGAATTCTGATTAGGCAAAATGCTGAAAAACGCTGGCGCTTTCGCTGAAAAACACAGCGCCCCGCCGAAAACGGCGGGGCGCTGCAAGCCATGGGCGGTTCAGTTTTTCGGCTGCGCGGCGCGGGCGGCCTCCTCCTTTTCCAGCACGGTGTAGGCCACCTTGCCGACCAGGGTCTTGGGCAGGCTGTCGCGGTATTCGAACTCGCAGGGCATCGCGTATTTGGCGATGTTCCTGCGGCAGTGCTCCAGGATGGAGTTTTTGAGCTCGTCGGTGGGCTGATATTCGGGGCGCAGGACCACGAAGGCCTTGGGCTTCTGCATGCGGTAATCGTCGTGGACGCCGATGACCGTGCTCATCAGCACGGCGGGGTGGGCGTCGATGATGTTCTCCAGCTGCGAGGGGTAGATGTTGTAGCCGCTCGAGATGATGACGCGCTTGAGCCGCTGCTTGAAATAGATGAAGCCGTCCTCGTCCATGCTGCCGAGGTCGCCGGTGTGCAGCCAGATGCGGCCGTCGGCATGGAGTTGCAGCGTCTGGGCGGTCTCCTTCTCATTTCCGACATATTCGCGCATGACGCTCGGGCCGGAGATGCAGATTTCGCCGAGGTCGCCGTAGGGCACCTCGTCGTGCGTGTTCGGTGCGCAGATCTTGTAATAGGTGTCCGGGAAGGGCACGCCGATGCTGCCCTCGCGGTAATCGTTCTTCGGCGTCAGGCAGGAGGCGGTGACGCACTCGGTCGTGCCGTAGCCCTCGCGCACCTGGACGGTGGCGCCGTGGGCGTGCAGGAAGGCGTCCACCTTGTGCTTGAGCTCGGCGCTCAGGCTGTCGCCGCCGGAAAAGACGCCCTCGAGCGCGGAGAGGTCGAGATCGTCGATGTCCTTCATGCGCAGCAGCGCCTCGAACAGCGTCGGCACGCCGGCGATATAATTTGGGTGATGCTTGCGCAGCAGGCCCGCATAGGTCTTGACGGTGAACTGCGGCACCAGGATGCACTTGCAGCCCGCGACCAGCATGGTGTGGATGCCGATGCCGAGGCCGAAGCCGTGGAACATCGGCATGATGGAGAGCATGGCGTGCCCCGGCACGATGCAGTCGCCCGCCGCCGCGGTCTGGAGGGCGAGGGCGTTGAAGTTGAGGTTGGTGAGCAGGATGCCCTTGGTCGTCCCCGTCGTGCCGCCGCTGTAAAGGACGGCGGCGGGGTCGGCGCCGCGCTGCTCGCTCCGCCAGTCGGCGGCCGCGTACTGGTCGGCGCCGCGCAGGAAGTCGCGCCACCACAGCACGTCGGCGTCGCGCGGGAGCTTCGGGTCCTTCCGGCCCTCGGTCAGCGTGTAGCCGAGGCGCATCAGCGGCGTCAGCCCGTCGGCGATCGAGGTGACAATCAGGGTGCGGAGCGGCGTCTCGGCGCGCACGGCCTCGAACTTCTCCCAGAAGCGGTCGAGGGTGACGGCCACGGCGCTCTGCGCGGTGTTGAGGAAAAAGGCGATCTCGCCCTGGCTCGAGAGCGGGTGCACCATGTTGCACAGCGCCCCCATGCGGTTGAGCGCGTAAAAGAGGATGACGGCCTGCGGCGTGTTGGGCAGGCAGATCGTCACCCGGTCGCCCGGACGGACGCCGAGGGCGCGCAGCGCCTTCGCGCAGCGGTGCACCTCGCGCACCAGCTCGGGATAGCGGTACTGATGTCCCAGAAACTCACAGGCGACGAGATCGGGGTGCTTCGCCGCCGTCTCCTCGAGCAGATCGCACATCGACTGATCCGGATAATCGAGATGGGCCGGCGTATTGCCGTAAAAGCGCAGCCACGGAGCCTTGACTTCCATTGTGGGGCCTCCTGTCAGACATTTTGTCCCCGGTCGCCCGAAAACACCGTCAGTATACCACTTTTCCGCCGCGAAGACAAGAAAAGCGGGGCGGACCCGGCCGGGTCCGCCCCGCAGCGGCTGCCGCCGCTTTATGCGCTCTCGAACTGGGAGTTGTACATCTCGGCATAGGCGCCGCCGCGCGCCAGCAGCGCCTGGTGGCTGCCCTGCTCGACGATGTCGCCGTCGCGCATCATCAGGATGGTGCCGCAGTCGCGGATCGTGCTGAGGCGGTGGGCGATAATGAAGCTGGTGCGGCCCTGCATCAGATGGTCCATGGCGTGCTGGATGTCCACCTCGGTCTTGGTGTCGACGCTCGAGGTGGCCTCGTCGAGAATGAGCACCTGCGGATCGGCGAGGACGGCGCGGGCGATGGTGATGAGCTGCTTCTGGCCGGCGGAGATGTTGCTGCTCTCCTCGTTGATCTCGTCGTCATAGCCGCCGGGCAGCGTGCGCGCAAAGTGATCGACGCGGGCCGCCTGGGCGGCCGCCAGCACCTGCGCGTCCGAGGCGGCGCGGTCGCCGTAGCGGATGTTCTCGCGGATGGTGTCGCCGTAGAGCCAGGTGTCCTGGAGCACCATGCCCAGCGCGGCGCGCAGGCTCTCGCGCGTGTAGCGGCGGATGTCGAAGCCGTCGAGCAGGATGCAGCCGTCGTTCACGTCGTAGAAGCGCATCAGCAGCTTGACGATGGTGGTCTTGCCGGCGCCGGTGGGGCCGACGATGGCGACCTTCTGCCCCGCCTCGACAAAGGCGGAGAAATCGCGGATGACGGGCTTCTGCGGATCATAGCCGAAGACGACGTGGCAGAACTCCACCGTGCCGCGGAAGGGGCGCTCCTGGGGAACGCCGTTTTCGGTGTAGCGCAGCACCGGCCCGGCCGCCGTGCGGGCGAAGCGGATCGGCGCGGGATCCTCCGCGACCTCCTCCGGCTGGGCCAGGAACTCAAAGACGCGCTCGGCCGCCGCCGCCGTCTGCTGAAGGACGTTCGAGATGTTGGCGACCTGCGAGATCGGCTGGTTGAAGGAGCGGATATAGGTCAGGAAGGCCTGCACGTCGCCGAGGTCGAGCGCGCCCGCGGCGATGCGCGCCGCGCCGACCACGCAGCCCATGACATAGCCGAGGTTGCCGATGAAGTTGACCGCCGGCATGATGAGGCCGGAGAGGAACTGGGACTTCCAGGCCGTCAGGTAGAGCTGGTCGTTCTGGCCGTTGAATTTGACGCGGGCCCGCTCCTCGCCGCGGAAGGCGCGGATGACGGTCTGCCCGCCGTAGGTCTCCTCGATGCTGCCGTTGACCTCGCCCAGATATTTCTGCTGGCCGGTGAAGTACTTCTGGCTGCGCTTGATAATCAGCACGCTGAGGATGGCCGAGCAGGGCACGATCAGCACCGAGAGGCCGGTCATCATCGGGCTGATGGTCAGCATCATAATCAGCACGCCGATCAGCGTCGTCACCGAGGTGATGATCTGGACGATGCTCTGGTTGAGGTTCTGGCTGATGGCGTCGACATCGTTGGTGACGCGGGACAGCACCTCGCCCTGGCTCGTGCTCTCAAAATACTTGAGGGGCAGGCGGTGGATCTTCTCCGAGATGTCGCGGCGCAGGCGGTAGGTGACGTCGTTGCTGACGCCCGCCATGATATAGCTCTGCAGATAGCCGAACACCGCGCTCAGCAGGTAGAGGCCCAGCAGCCAGAGGACGATGCGGCCGATATAGGCGAAATCGATCTCGCCGGTGCCGCGCGCCATGGCGATGATGCCCGTGGCGAGGGCGTTGGTCGCCCGGCCGAGCACCTTGGGGCCGATGATGGAAAACACCGTGCTGCCGACGGCGAAAATCAGCACCGCGGCGATCTGCTTGCGGTAGGCGCCGAGGTAGCCGAGCAGCTTTTTGAGGCTGCCGCGCAGGTCCTTGGCCTTCTCGCCCGTCATCATCACGCCAGGCCCGCCCGGTCCGCGGGGGCCGCGGAAGCCGGGTCCGTTCTGTTGTCTCTCGCTCATGCCAGCTCCTCCTCTCTCAGCTGCGACTGCGCGATCTCGCGGTAGGTGCCGCAGCTCTTCATCAGTTCTTCATGCGTGCCGCGGCCGACGATGCGGCCCTCGTCGAGGACGAGGATCTGCTGCGCGTGGCGGATCGTGCCGACGCGCTGGGCCACGATGATGAGGGTCTTGTCCTTCGCCTCCCGCGCCAGGGCGTGCCGCAGGGCGGCGTCGGTCTTGAAATCGAGGGCGGAGAAGGTGTCGTCGAACAGCAGCACCTGCGCGTCCGTCGTCAGGGCGCGCGCCACGGAGAGGCGCTGCCGCTGGCCGCCGGAGACGTTCGTGCCGCCCTGGGCGATCGGCTCGTCGAAGCCCCGCTCCTTGGCGGCGATGAACCCGGCGGCCTGGGCGACCTCCGCCGCCTGCCGCACCCGGGCGTCGTCCGCCTCGGGCGCGCCGAGACGCAGGTTGTCGGCGACCGTGCCGGTGAACAGCACCGCCTTCTGCGGCGCATAGCCGATCTCGCCGCGCAGGTCGTGCTGGCGCACGGTGCGCACATCCGCGCCGTCCACCAGCACCTCGCCCTCGCTGACGTCGTAGATGCGCGGGATCAGGCTGAGCAGCGTGGTCTTGCCGGAGCCGGTGGCGCCGATGATGGCGGTCGTCTCGCCGGGCCGGGCCGTGAAGCTGATGTCATGCAGCGTCGGCGCCTCGGCGCCGGGATAGGTGAAGCCGACATGGCGGAACTCCACCGTGCCGCGCTGCGCGGGATCGGGCCGGACGGGCTGGTCCGGGTCGGCGATCACCGGCTCGGTCGCCAGCACCTCCTGGATGCGGTCGCCCGAGACGCTGGCGCGCGGCAGCATAATGAAGATCATGCTGATGAACATAAAGCTCATCACCACATGCATCGCGTACTGGAGATAGGCCATCATGTCGCCGATCTGCAGCGCCGACTGGGAGATCAGCTTGGCGCCGAACCAGACGATGAGCAGCGTCAGGCCGTTCATCAGCAGGCCCATCACCGGCTGCGCCATGCCCATCAGGCGGTTGACGAAGAGGTTGGTCTTGGTCAGCTCGCGGTTGGCGCCGTCGAAGCGCTCCTTCTCAAAGTCCTGCGCGTTGTAGGCGCGGCTGACCATGATGCCGGAGAGGTTCTCGCGCGTGACGCGGTTGAGCCGGTCGATCAGCCCCTGGAGGCGCTTGAACTTGGGCAGCGCCGCCACGAACAGCGTCACGACCAGGCAGATCAGCACCACCACCGCCAGCGCCAGCACCCAGGCCAGCGACACGCTCTTGCGCAGGGCGTAGATGATGGCGCCGACGCCCATAAAGGGCGCGAACAGCACGATGCGGAACATCATCGTCACCACGGTCTGGATCTGGGTGATGTCGTTCGTGGTGCGCGTGATCAGCGAGGCCGTCGAGAAGCGGTCCATCTCCGCGCCCGAGAAGCTCAGGACGCGGGAAAAGACGTCGCGGCGCAGGTCGCGGGCGACGCCCGCGGCGATGCGCGCGGCCAGCAGCCCGGCGCACACGCCCGTCACCGTCACCAGCAGGGCGACGGCCAGCATCTTGGCCCCGGTGCGGAGGATGCTGGCGCGCTGCACCGCGTTGGCGTCGACGCCGATCTTCTCATATTCCTCGCGGACGCCGAGCGAGCAGAGCTGCCCCTCCATCGAGGCGATCTTGCTCTCGACCGCCGCGGACATCTTTTCGAGCGCCGCGGCCCGCTGGCTCTCGTCCATGGCGGCCAGCGCCGTCATCACCTGATCGCGGTCGACGCCGCTCTCGGCCTGCCCGAGGGCGTAGTAGACGGCGAAGGCCTTGGTCAGACCCGGCTCGGCGGCGGCGCGCTCCGCCGCGGTGAGGCCGCCGCGCAACGTCCAGACGTCGCCCGTCTGCGCATAGATCTTTTCGGCCGCCTGCGCTTCGTCCGCCGTCATCAGCAGCTCGAGGCGCGCGAAGGTCTCGGCGCCGATCTTCTCGGCGACGCCGTCCTCGATGCCGTAGCGCTGGACGCCGATGTTGACCACGTCGGACATGTAATCCGGCAGCTTGAGCTCGCCCATGGCCTGGCCGAACACCGCGATCACGCACAGCACCGCCAGGATCCAGTAGGGCTTGAGATATCTCACCAGTTTCTTCATAATTTCTCCTCGCTGATCTCCTGCAGCAAATCTCCCGCGCGCTCCATGAGCGCCACGAGGCGGTCAAAGTCCTCTTTGCCCATCCGCTCCTCCAGCTGGCCGACCGTTTCGAGCAGCACCGCCTTGGCCTGCCGCTGGTTCTCGCGCCCGGCGTCGGTCATCTCGACGCACACCGTGCGCCGGTCCTCCCCCGTGACGCGGCGGACCAGACCGCGCTCCTCGAGATCGCTCACCCAGCGCGAGATGGCCGGCAGCGGCCGCTCCATCTCGTCGCCCAGTTCGCTGATGCGCAGCGGGCCCTTGCCATGACACTCGCGGATGTCGAGCATCATCATCATTTCAAACAGCCCGCGCGGCAGCATCTCCGCCGGGCGGATGCGATGGGCGTTGCGGTTCATCCGCCCCATCGCGCGCATGAACCGGCCCGCGTCGGTGGCGGGTATGGTGCCTCCGCACTCCATTTGCTCACTTCCTTAACAATGTTAATTATTATAAGCGTTAACTATTATTAATCAGAACATCCAAAATGTCAACAGAAATATTGTGAACATTTTTTGACGGCCGGGCTTGCCTTCCCCGCACACATATTATATATTAAACAATACACGTTTATTTGCCGCGGCGGGGTGGACTCTCACCCCGCCGCTCTGTCCTGTCGGAAAGGAGTGATCCGCACGCAGCCGATCATCGAGCTTTCGCATCTCTCCAAGACCTTCCGCGTCGCGCGGCGCGACCCCGGCCTGAAGGCGGCCGCCAAGGCCCTGTTCCGCCGCGAATACACCGAGATCCGCGCCCTCGACGACCTGAGCTTCTCCGTCCCGGAGGGACAGATCGTCGGCTACATCGGCCCGAACGGGGCCGGAAAATCCAGCACCGTCAAGGTGATGAGCGGCATCCTGACGCCGGACGCCGGGACCTGCCGGGTCTGCGGCCTGACGCCGTGGCGGGCGCGCAGGCAGCTGGCGGGGCGCATCGGCGTGGTGTTCGGCCAGCGCAGCCAGCTCTTCTGGGACGTGCCGGTGATCGACAGCTTCGAGCTGCTGCGCGACATCTACGCGGCGCCGCAGGACGAATACACGGCCAATCTGGCCCGCCTGACCGACCTGCTCGACCTCTCCGCCCTGCTGCGCACCCTCGCGCGCCAGCTCTCGCTCGGCCAGCGGATGCGCTGCGAGCTGGCGGCCTCGCTGCTGCACAGCCCGCAGGTGCTCTTTCTCGACGAGCCGACCATCGGCCTCGACGCCGTCAGCAAGATCGCCGTGCGCCAGTTCATCCGCGAGCTGCAGCGCCGGCGCGGCACCACCGTCGTCCTGACGACGCACGACATGCAGGACATCGAGGCGCTGGCCGACCGCATCCTGCTGATCGGCCGCGGGCGCATCCTGCGCGACGGCACGCTGGACGAGCTGCGCCGCACCCACTCGCCGCTGCGGACGCTGACGGTCGAATACGGCGGCGCGCTGCCGCCGCTGCCCGCGGGCGCCGCCGTCGCCGAAAGCCAGCCGGGCCGGGCCGTGCTCACCGTGGACACGCGCGTGCTGGGCGTCTCGGCGGTCATCGCCGCCCTGAGCGCCGCCGTCGAGCTGCACGATCTCTCGGTCGCCTCGCAGAGCGCCGAGGAGCTGGTCGCCGGGCTCTATCGGGAGCTGGAGCTATGAAGAAATACCTCTCCTTTTTCCGCGTGCGCTTTCTGACCGGCCTGCAGTACCGCGCCGCCGCCGCGGCCGGAATCGCCACCCAGTTCGCCTGGGGCTTTATGACCCTGCTGCTCTACCGGGCCTTCGCCCGCGCCGGCTATGACCGCTTCCCGCTGCCGTTTGAGAGCCTGTCGGCCTACATCTGGCTCCAGCAGGCCTTCCTCGCCCTGTTCGCCGTCTGGTTCTGGGACAGCGACATCCTCGAGATGGTCGAGAGCGGCAGCGTCGCCTATGAGCTGTGCCGGCCGACCGACCTCTATACGATGTGGTATGTCAAGACGGGCGCGGCGCGGCTCTCGCGCGCCGTGCTGCGCTGCGCGCCCATCCTGCTGGTCGCCGTCTTTCTCCCCGCCCCCTTCGGGCTGACGGCGCCCGCCTCCGCGCTCCAGTTCCTCGCCTTTCTCCTCAGCCTGACGCTCGGCTTCGGGGTCGTGCTGGCCTTCGGGATGCTGGTCTACGCGGCGGAGTTCTTCACCGTCTCCCCCGCCGGGCTGCGCGTCCTCGTCGTCGCCCTGGTCGATTTCTGCCAGGGCGGGCTGCTGCCGCTGCCCTTTCTCCCCGCCGCGCTGCGGACGGCGCTGGAGTGGTCGCCCTTCGGCGCGATGCAGAACGCGCCGCTGCTCGTTTACAGCGGCTTCCTCACGGGCGGCGCGCTGCTGCGGACGCTGGGGCTGCAGCTGTTCTGGCTGCTGGCGCTGGTGCTGCTCGGCCGGCTCATCCTCGCCCGCGGCCTGCGCCGCGCCGTCGTGCAGGGGGGCTGAGCCGTGAAGCTGTATCTGCGCTATCTCTCGATGCACCTGCGCACGGCGATGGAATACAAGGCCTCCTTCTGGTCCGGGACGCTCGGCCAGTTTCTGGTCAGCTTCTCCGCCTATCTGACGGTCCGGTTCCTGATGGACCGCTTCGGCGCGGTCGAGGGCTTCACCTATGCGGAGGTCCTGCTCTGCTTCGGCGCGGTGCTGATGGCCTTCGCGCTGGCGGAATGCTTCGCGCGCGGCTTCGACACCTTCTCCCGCCTGATCGGCAACGGCCAGTTCGACCGCATGATGGTGCGGCCGCGCAGCCTGATCTTCCAGGTGCTGGCGACCAAGGTCGAGTTCACCCGCCTGGGCCGGTTTTTGCAGGCGGCGCTGGTGCTGGCCTGGGCCGTCGCCCGCGCGCCCGTCGCCTGGACCCCGGCGCGCGCCCTGGTGCTCGCGGAGATGATCCTCTGCGGCGCGGCGCTGTTCGGCGCGCTCTTTCTCTGCTATGCGGGGCTGTGCTTCTTCACGACCGAGGGGCTGGAGGTCGTCAACATCCTCACCGACGGCAGCCGCGAGTTCGGCGCCTACCCGCTGTCGGTCTACGGAAAGACGGCGCTGCGGTTCTACACCTATCTCGTGCCCCTGGCCTGCGTGCAGTATTACCCGCTGCTGTGGCTGCTCGGGCGGGACGTGCCCGCCTGGTACGCGCTGCTGCCGCTGGGCGGCGCGGCGTTCCTGCTCCCGGCCTACGGGCTGTGGCGGCTCGGACTGCGGCACTACAAGTCCACCGGATCGTGAGGGTGCCAAACAACTTTGGCAGTCTTGCACAATTGACAGGACCATTTTTCTACATAATAATATAGCGTGGCCCGGTTCAGGTAACCGGGCCATTTTTACGGGATAGAGAGGAAACACTATGCGCGAAAAAAAGCCGGTATCTCTGGAGACCTTTGTCTTCCTCGGGATCATGGTCGCCTTCTTTGTCTACGCGGGGCACGTGATGGGGGCGTCCAACCTGTTCAGCACCCTGATGAAGACCGCCCACTCGCTGCTGCTCGACGTCGTGTTCTTCATCATGGCGGTGTCGGTGCTGACCGGCTCGCTGGCGGCGCTCTGCACCGAATACGGCGTGCTGGCCCTGCTCAACAAGCTGATCTCCCCGCTGATGCGGCCGCTCTACGGCCTGCCCGGAGCGGCCTCGCTCGGCATCGTCACCACCTATGTCTCCGACAACCCGGCCATTCTTTCGCTGACCAAGAACAAGGGCTTCCTCAAGTATTTCAAGCCCTATCAGATCCCGGCGCTGTGCAACCTCGGCACGGCCTTCGGCATGGGTCTGATCCTGATGACCTACATGATCGGTCTGGGCGGCAAGGGCATCTTCAACGCCGTCTTCATCGGCTTTCTCGGCGCCTTCTTCGGCAGCGTCGTCAGCGTCCGCCTGATGCTGCGCCAGACGGCGAAGACCTGCGGCGTCTCCCGGGAGGAGCGCCGCGCCGACCAGAGCGCCCGCGCCAAGGTCGTCGATGAGCCGCGCCAGATCCAGTACCGCGGCGCGGAGCGCGTGCTCAACACCGTCCTCGAGGGCGGCAAGGCGGGCGTCTCCCTCGGCTTCGACATGGTCCCCGGCGTGCTGGTCATCTGCTCGCTGGTGATGATCCTGACCTACGGCCCGGGCACCGACGCCTCCGGCGCCGCGGCCTACACCGGCGCCGCCTATGAGGGCGTGGCGCTGCTGCCCAAGCTCGGCCAGCTGCTCGCCCCGCTGATGACGGCGCTGTTCGGCTTCCGCGACCCGAGCAACATCGCCTTCCCGATCACCTCGCTCGGCGCCACCGGCGCCGCCATGGCCCTGGTGCCCGGCATGATCAAGGCGGGCCAGGCCGGCATGAACGAGATCGCCGTGTTCACCGCCATCGGCATGTGCTGGAGCGGCTATCTCAGCACCCACGTCTCGATGATGGACGCCCTCGACGAGCGGCGCTTCATCAAGCCCGCCATCGTCTCTCACACCATCGGCGGCATCGCCGCGGGCGCGTTCGCGCACTACCTGTTCCTGCTGGTCAATCTGATCCGCGGATAACAAAAAAGCCGAGGGGGCTGACATTTTGTCAGCCCCCTCGTTTTGTCGGGGACGCTCAGTCGTCCGGTGCGGAGGCGGCGCTCAGCACCGCGCCGCTCCGGGCGTCGATCTCGCACTCGTACTCCAAGCCGCCGGCCCGGAACGAGACCTCGTAGGTCCTGCCGCCGTGCTCCTCGTCCGCCTCGGTCGGCTCGAACCGGGCGTCGGCCGCGGCGACGCCGAAATGGGCGAGCGCCAGGCTCTCGGCCTGCGCCGCGCCCAGGTCGGCCGCGGCGCTGCCGGACGCCGGGGCGGTATTGCCGGACGCCGGGGCGGTACTGCCGGACGCCGGGGCGGTACTGCCGGACGCCGGCACGGCGCTGCCGGACGCCGGGGCTTCCTCCGGCTCGCGCTCCGCGCTCAGCACCGCGCCGCTCTGCGCGTCGATCTCGCATTCGTATTCCTGTCCGCCGGTCTCAAAGGAGACCCCATAGACCATCCGGCCGTCCTCGTATTCGAGCGCGGTCTCCGCCGCGACGGCGTCGGCGATGCCGAAGCGGGCGCGCGCCAGCGCCGCCGCCTTCTCCGCGCCGATATAGGCCTTGTCGCTGGCCGTTCCCACGGCGTCGATCTCGTCGAGCTCCTGCCCGGAGCTCTCCGCCAGCAGGTTCAGCTCGTTGATCGAGAGCTTCGCCAGCTCCGCCGCGGAATAGAGCGGGTTGCGGGCGGTCAACAGGCCGATGAGCTGCGCCTTGCCCTCCGTGACCCCCAGCTCCTCGGCCGTCCGCCGCAGCGCGCCGTCGTCCGCGACGGTCTGGCTCAGCACCGCGCCGCTCAGGCCGGAGTCGCGGAGCAGGGCCTCGACCTCGGCGCTCAGCTTTTCCCGGAGCGCCGCCGCGCCGGCGCCGTCCTTGCCGTCGACGCTGATGAGGATGGAGTTGGCGAGCTCGCTCAGGTAACCGCGGCGCACCATCGCGCCGATGAGGGCGTTGACCGTCACCTCAAGGCTGCTGCCCGCAAAATCCATGTCGCCGATCACGCGGGCGCCGTCCGCGTTGCGGGCGGTCACCGCCAGCACGCGCTCCCGGCGGTTGACGGTGATCTCGACGCTCGGGTTGACATCGAGCGACACCGTCGAGGCGACGGCGCGGTCCATGGCGCGGACATAGCCGCCCGCGCCGCCGAGCAGCAGCACGATCGCGGCGGCGGCCGCCGCCGCCCGCATCCGCCAGGGTCTCTTTTTCTTCTGTTCCGTCATGATGATCACGTTCCCTTTCCGCTCCGCACAGGAGGAGAGAACGCCGCTGAGCACGTCGGGCGCCGCATGGGCAAAGGCCCGGGCGACCCGTTCTTCCGTCTCTCTGTTGTTCATTCTGTCCGCTCTCCCTTCGTCAGCAGGGCTTTCAGCTTCTTCAATGCGCGGCTGTACTTGGAGAGGACCGTCGGCAGCGGCAGCTCCAGCAGCGCCGCGATCTCGCGGTGGCGGAAGCCGGCGACGGCGTGCAGCACGACAATCTGCCGCTCCTCGTCGCTCAGCTGCCCCAGGCAGACGTCGAGCACGAGCCGGTCCTCGCGGCCGGCCGTCCCGTCCGCGCCCGGCGCGGCCGGCCAATCCCCGTCGGGCAGCGGCTCGCTCCGGCCCCGCTCCCGCAGCCGCATCAGGCAGAGATTGCGGGCGATCGTGAAGAGCCAGGCCATCGGCTTGCCGTCCGGGCGGTAACCGGCCGCGGAGCTGTAAACGCTGAGATAGCAGTCGTGCAGGATGTCCTCCGCGTCATGCGCATTCTTTACGATTGAAAGGGAAAAGCCATAGACGGCTGCGGAGGTGCGGCGGTAGAGTTCCGCCAGCGCCGCCGTGTCGCGCGCCGCGATCTGCCTGAGGCAGGTCTCGAGCGCGGCCGCATCCGCCTTTGCCGACGTCAAGCAAAGCGCCGCCATGCTCTCACCCCTTTCACCCGAATAATGCGCGAAGCGCCCCGTTTATTGCACGGAAAGAAAAAATCTCCCAAAAAAACTGCCCGCCGGACGACCGGCGGGCAGCGCGCGGCGTCAGCCGCGGGGCGCGCCCCGCCGGCCCTCCCGCGCGTCGAGCAGCGCCAGCAGGGCGCCCTTCTCGTTCTCCGCGCCGCCGGCGACGGCGTCGAGCAAAAAGCGCAGCGCCGCGCCCACCTCCGGCCCGCGAAGGCCGCGGGCCAGCAGATCGTCCCCCCTGACGGCGAGACCGGCGAGCGAACGGCACGCTCCGCGCTCCAGCACCCCGTCCAGGATGCGCTCCGCCGCGTCCCACTCCGCGGCGCGCGCATAGCGCGGGCTCTGGGCGGCGTTGTCGGCGCGCTTGAGGGCGATGAGCAGGCGCAGATCCGCGGGCGGCAGGCGCAGCAGCCAGCGGCACACGCCCTTCTCCGTCGGCGGCAGGTCGTGATCGTGCAGGGCGATGAGCCGCACGGCGCGCTCCCGCACGCCGTTGTCGAAGCGCAGGCGGCGCAGCGCCCCGTCCGCCAGCGCCGCGCTCTTCTCCGCGTGGCCGTAAAAATGTCCCTGGCCCGCCGCGTCGAGCGAAAAACAGGCCGGCTTGCCGCAGTCGTGCAGCAGCAGCGCCAGCCGCAGCAGCGGGTCGGCGGGCGCCGCCGCCAGCGCGTGCAGCGTGTGCTCCCACACATCATAGATGTGGTGCCGGTTGCGCTGGTCGAAGCCGAACATCGGCGCCAGCTCGGGCAGCACGACGGCGAACACCGGCGCAAAGGCGCGCAGCACCGGCGCGCAGCCGCCGGGCAGCAGCTTCCACAGCTCGGCACGGACGCGCTCGGCCGCCACAAAGCGCAGGTCGCCGCGCGCCGCCGTCAGCGCCCGCGCCGTTTCCTCCTCGACCGCGAAGCCGTAGACCGCCGCGAAGCGCAGCGCCCGCAGGATGCGCAGCGCGTCCTCGCCGAAGCGCGCCGCCGGGTCGCCGACGGCGCGCAGAACGCCGCGCGCCAGATCCTCCCGCCCGCCGCAGGGATCGACGAGCCGCGCGCCGTCCCAGGCCATGGCGTTGATCGTGAAATCCCGCCGCCGGAGATCGGCGCACAGGTCGCCCGTAAAGGCGACGGCGTCGGGGCGGCGGTGGTCGGAATAGCCCCCGTCGCGGCGGAAGGTCGTCACCTCGACCGGACCGCCGGACAACAGCACGGTCACCGTCCCGTGGCGCAGGCCGGTGTCCAGCGTCCGCAGCTCCGGCAGCGCCGCCTTGACCTGCTCCGGCCGGGCCGCGGTGCAGACGTCCCAGTCGTGCGGCGTCCGGCCGAGCAGCGCGTCGCGCACGCAGCCGCCGACCGCATAGGCGGGAAAGCCCTGCCCGCCCAGGCGGGCGATCAGCCCGGCGATGTCCTCCGGCAGACGCGGCGCGCTCATCTGACCGCCCTCGTCGCCCAGAAGGTCGGCACGCCGTGCTCATGCAGCGGCCCGGAGCCGTTGGTGTCCTCATAGACCGCCGTCAGGCGAAAGCCCGCCTCGAGCTGGCCGCCGATCTGCTCCTCAAAGGTGTGCGAAAACTGAATGCCGTCGTCGTGCGCCATGCACTCCCGATACAGCTGCTCGTCGGCCAGCGGATCGAAGGGCAGGCGGTGGGTGAGCGTCTGCTCCGCGTCGTCAAAGAGATAGTTGATGCCGTTGTCCAGCCCCGCCATCAGCACGCCGCCGGGCGCGAGCACGCGGGCGCACTCCCGCCAGAGCGGGCGCACCTCGCGGATATAGCAGTTGGAGACCGGGTGGAAGATCAGATCAAAGCTGCCGTCCGCAAAGGGCAGCGGCTGCGTCATGTCGGCGCGGACGATCCCGATTTCATAGCCCTCGCGCGCCGCGACCAGGCGCTCGCTCTCCAGCTGGCGCGGGGAATAGTCGAGCACGGTGCAGCAGGCCCCGAGCGCCGCGAATAGCGGCATCTGCTGCCCGCCGCCGCAGGCGAGGCCGAGCACCCGCGCCCCGCGCAGGGGCGGAAACCAGCTCTGCGGCACCGGCTTCGTCGGCGTCAGCAGCATCCGGAAGGCCCCGGCCTTCGCCAGCGCATACTGCGTGTGCGACACCGGCACGCCCCATTCCCAGCCGGCCTCGCACCAGCGGTCGATCACGCGCGCATTGACATCGGTATAGCGTTCCCCGGCATTCATCCGCGGCGCCCCCTTCATATTCCCGATTCCGGCGGCCGGAGCGGGCTCCGCCCCGCCGCTCTGCCTCCAGTATAGCATAGCCGGCGCCGCCTGGCCAGCGCCCGTTTTGCGTTTATTCAAAATCTGTTAATATATTTTTCAAAAAAGTACCTTTACAGACGATGTATTGCGCGCTATACTCTATTCGTAAGATGAACTTAGCGCGAAGGAGGTTTTCGAGATGTCTCTGAGCTCCGACATCATCCGCGGGCACACCGAAACGGTCATCCTGGCCCAGCTGCTGCACGGCGACAGCTACGGCTATCAGATCAACAAGGCGCTGCGGGAGCGCTCGGGCGGGGTCTTTGAAGCCAAGGAGGGCACCCTTTACACCGCGTTCCGCCGCCTGGAGGAGGCGGGCTGCATCCGCTCCTACTGGGGCGACGAGCAGAGCGGCGCGCGCCGCCGTTACTACGCGATCACCGAGGAGGGCCGCAGGCAGTTCTGCGACAACAAGCAGGAGTGGCAGCGCGTCAAGCAGGCCATCGACTGCATGATCTCTGAATAATTGGAGGAAGAACAGATGAACGACAAGATCTATCAGCTGGTTCTGGAAAAGCTCAGCGGCGCGGTGGACTGCCCCGCCAAGAACGACATTGCCGAAGAACTGACCGCCGATCTTACCGATAAATACAACGACCTGATCGCCCAGGGCAAGACCGAGGAGCAGGCGCTGAACGAGCTGCGCGACGGCATGGGCGACATGGCCGAGGTCGTCACCTTCATCAACGAGGGCAACCGCCAGCAGCAGAAGCAGCAGAAGCAGCAGAGCGGCGGCAGCGGCACCGAGCAGGCCTTCTCCGATCTGGAGGACAGCCTGCGCCGCCTGGCCCAGGAGCTGACCACCAACCTCAAGCCCGGCCTGCGCGAGGTCGCCGACGACCTCAAGAGCGCCGCCATCCACGCCCGCGACGCGGCCAAGGAGGCCAGCGGCCCGCTCGGCGAGATGGGCCGCCAGGTCAGCCGCGAGGTGAGCAGCGGCCTGCGCAGCGCGGCGCGCAGCATCAACATCACTTACAGCCGCGGCGACAACCGCTATGACTACGAGCTCGAGGACGCGGGCGTCAACGCCATCGACGTGCGCACCGCGGCGGGCGGCGACGTGGTGTTCGGCGTCTCGGAGAACGACAAGATCTATGTCGTCGAGCACGCCTCCAGCGAGCTGCCCGAGGACAAGCGCGCCAGCATCGAGATCGTCGACGGCACGCTCCGCATCGCCCAGGGCCAGCGCAGCTCGTCCGGCTTCGTCTTCTTCGGCTACGGCGCGCTGCACAGCGACTTTGAGATCTATCTGCCGCGCCGCGCCTATGACAGCGTGACGGTCGTCACCGCGGACGGCGACGTCGATCTCGACGAGGACCGCGACATCCGCGAGATCTCGGTCAAGACCACCAGCGGCGACATCGAGCTGCCGCGCCTGCGCTGCGCCGGCGTGCGGATCGCCACCGTCTCCGGCGACGTCTCGCTCGACGGCGAACTGGGCGAGGTCGACGTGCAGTCGGTCTCCGGCGACATCGGACTCGGCGGCTCGCTCTCCTCCGTCAGTCTGCACACCACGAGCGGCGACGCCAGCCTGCGCCTGACGGCGGTGCCGGAGCGGCTCGACGCCGAATCGGTCTCCGGCGACGTCACCATCTATCTGCCCGACAACGACGGCTTCGTGCTCCGCTACAAGCGCGTCTCGGGCGACCTGCGCTCCGACTTCGCGCTGACGACCTCGTTCGGCAGCAAGAGCGGCTACGCGACCTACAAGGACAACAGCGCCCGGGAATACAGCATGAGCACGGTCTCGGGCGACCTCAAGCTGATGAAGCGCTGAAAGGGAGGCATACATCATGAAATGGTTCCACACCCGCAACAGTTCCGCGCGCCGGTTCCGCACGCCGCGCCTGGCGACCGATCCCCCGCGTCTGAGCGAGGCGCAGCGCCTCGCGCTCCAGTGCCGCATCGACCAGCTCAGCCACGATCCGAGCGGCGGCGTCGGCGTCTCCTTCAACTATGTGCCCCGGTTCTGACCGACTTTGAACATCAAGGAGTGAAGCAAACATGAAAAAGCTCTATAAGGATCGTTCCCAGCGCAAGATCTGCGGCGTGTGCGCCGGTCTGGCCGAATACCTCAACACCGACGTCACGCTGGTGCGCGTCATCTGGGCCGTCGTCTCGCTGTTCTACGGCGTCGGCGCCGTCGCCTACCTGGTCTGCGCCCTGGTCTTCCCCGACAAATCCGAGCTGGGCGAATAACGCCCCTTCCTCACAGTCTTACTCTACTTTCCTCATAAAAGCAGAGCGCGTCCGGTGTGGTGACCGGGCGCGCTCTGCCGTTATCCGATTTCGGAAGCACATTGATGGCGGCTTCCGCATAGAATATGCTATCATCCCATTTATGAAAGGAGGCGGGAACCCATGAAGCCGTATCCGTCCGATCTGGACGATTTCATCTTCCAGGACGAAGTGCCGTATACCAGCACCCGCTGAAGTGAACATCGCATCGACAAAGAGCTTATTTTCTTCGCAGCGCGAAGAAAATAAGGCTTTTTTGTTATTTGCCCGTCTCCCGCAGCGACGCCTCCAGCCCCGCAAACGCCTCCCGCCAGGCGGAGTCCGCCGGCACCATGCCCTGGGCCAGCACCGGGCTGCCGCCGCCCTTGCCGCCGCAGGCCGCCGTCAGCTCCCGCAGGGCGCGGCCGAGATCGGGGCCGTTCCCCTTCGGGCGGGCAAAGAGCAGGCCGACCTGCCGCTCCCCCGCGGCCGCCAGCAGCAGCGTGACGCCGCTCTCCGCCGTCAGACGGTCGCAGACGGCGCGCAGATGGCGGATGTCGCCGTTTTCGATGACGCCCGCAAACAGCCTGCCGGCGCCGCAGGGCCGCGCCAGCGCCGCGAAGCGCCCGGCGTCGCTCTCCAGCAGCCGCTCGCCGAGAACGCGCGTCTGCTCCTCCAGCGCGTCCCGGCGCGCGAGGGCGGCGGCCGCCTTTTCCTCCAGCGCGGCGAGGCTCTCCGCCCCGAAGGCGCGCTGGAGCGCCAGCAGCGGCCGGGTGCGGTCGTGCGCCTCGCGCGCCGCCCGCTCGCCGCAGACATAGTAGACGCGGAAGCTGCCGCGCACCTCCTTGACGCCGCAGAGCAGGATCGCCCCGACCTCGCCGGTCGAGCGGCAGTGGGTGCCGCCGCAGCCGTTGAGGTCGTAGTCCGCGATCTCGACCAGCCGCACGCGCGCGTGCGGGCTGATGTGTCCGCGCACGGGCAGGGCGCGGCTCTCCTCCGGGCTGACGAAGAAGCAGCGCACGGCGCGGTCCTCCGCGATGACCGCGTTGGCGCGGTCCTGAACGCGCACCAGCTCCTCCTCGCTCAGCGGCCGCTCCAGCTCGACATGGCAGTACGGGCTCTCGATGCGGGCGATGACGGAGGGGTCGCCGTACAGCTCCTGAAAGGCCGCCGAGAGGATGTGCTGGCCGAGGTGCTGCTGCATGTGGTCGCGGCGCGTCTCCCACTCGATCTCCATTTTTGCCGGGCCGGGCGGGACGGGCCGCTCCAGGATATGGCGCAGCACGCCGTCCTCCTCGACCGTGTCGAGAACGGGGACGCCTGCCAGCGTGCCGCGGTCGCAGGGCTGCCCGCCGCCGCGGGCGAAAAAGATCGTCTGATCGGTGACCGCCGCCCAGCCGGCGGCGGTCTTTTCGCAGGACAGCACGCGGCAGTCCGTCTCAAGCAGGTACGGATCGTCGTCGTAGAGCTTGCGCGTCTCCATCAGCGGCTTCCCTTGCGGAGCACGCGGCCCGCCTGCGCCCCGGTGAACAGGCCGCCGCGGACGGCGACCGTGCCGTTGACCAGGACGTATTTCAGCCCCTCGTTGCGGCGGAAGGGATGGAGGAAATCGGCGTGGGCGCGCAGCCCCGCCCAGTCAAAGACGCAGAGGTCGGCGGCGCGGCCCTCGGCCAGCAGGCCGATGCAGCCGGGCAGGCCGACGGTGTCGGCGGCGCGGCCGGTGATCGAATGGACGGCCTCCTCCATGCTCATCAGCTTCTTGTCGCGCAGCAGCTCGAGGCGGTGCACCATGGTGGCGGTGCCGCGCGGATGGCCGCCGGCCTTCTGCTCCGGATCGACATGGGTCGCATAGGCCGACCAGTCGCTGCCGGCGCACACCAGCGGATGGCTGAGGATGGTGGTCATGTCCTGCTCGTTCTGCGAGAAGTAGATGCCCTGCACGCCGCTGCGGTTGCGCGTCAGCAACAGGCAGCAGGCGTCCATCGGCGAGACGTGCCACATCTCGGCCAGCTCGGTCAGGGTCTTGCCGACGGCCTCCGGGGTGTCCTCGGCCTCGGCGATCAGGCAGCCCTCCCAGCCGGCGCTGTAAATGCTGCTCTCAAAGACGGCGTACTCCTCGAAGATGGCCTTCTCCATCGCGTCGCGCACCGCCTTGTCGCTCATGCGGGCCAGCAGCGCTTTGCGGCCGTCGGTCATGAAGCGCGGCGGCAGCTGCGAGATCAGCGAGGCGGAGCCGGCGATGTAGGGGTACTGGTCGGCGCGGGCGCGCACGCCCTCCTCGTTGGCCTTTTCCAGCAGGGCCAGCACCTTGGGGGCGTTGCCGACGTTCTTCCTGCCGATGACCTTGAGGTGCGAGACCGTCACCGGGATGCCGGAGGCGCGGCCGATGGCGAGCGCCTCGGCGACCGAGTCGAGCAGCTGATCGCCCTCGCCGCGGATGTGGCTCTCATAGATGCCGCCGTAGCGGTGCACGACCTTGGCCATCTCCACCAGCTCCGCCGTCCCCGCATAGACGGACGGCGTGTAGACCAGCCCGGTGGTGAAGCCGAGGCAGCCGGCCTCCATGGCCTCCGCAGTCAGGCGCAGCATGGCGTCGAGCTGCTTCCGGTCGGGCGTCTTGTCGCTGTAACCCATGACGCGGCCGCGGATGTTGCCCTGGCCGACGCAAAAGGCCATGTTGGGGCCGATCGGCTGCTTCTCGACCGCGTCGAGGAAGGCGCCGAAGCTGTCGCAGGCGCGCTCGATCTCGCGGAAGCGCTCCGGCGCGGTGTGCAGCCGGGCGTCGTCGAGCGAGCCCTCAAAGGAGGGCGCCGCGCTCTCGCCGCACTGGCCGGTGATCTCGGTCGTGATGCCCTGCTCCAGCTTGCTGTAACCGTCGCGCCCCTCGAGGATGCTGCAATCGGTGTGGCTGTGCGCGTCGATGAAGCCCGGCGCGACGACCAGTCCCGTGCAGTCGAGCACCTCGCCCGCCTCCGTCCCCAGGTCGGCGCCGACGGCGGCGATGCGTCCGTCCCTGACCGCGACATCGGCGCGGAAGGCCTTCCGGCCCGTGCCGTCGGCCACCAGGCCGTTTTTCAGGATCAGATCAAACATGCGATATTCCTTCTCTCTGTTATATTGATAGCACATCAGCATCATCATAAGGGCGCGCGCCGCGTTTGTCAATGCCGTCCGCCTTGCAATCCCCCGCCGCTTCGGGTATACTGTTCTGGTTGGAGAAAAGGAGATTGTATGCAGACAGACAAGGGCTTCTACAAGCAAATGCTGACGCTCGCCATCCCCATTGCCCTGCAGAACATGCTGGCCTCCTGCGCGCACCTGGTCGATACGGCGATGGTGACGCGGCTGGGCAACGTCGCGGTCTCGGCCGTCGGCGTCGCCGGGCGCTGGAGCCTGTTCATGAACATCGTGCTGTTCGGCTTCTGCTCGGGCAGCGCCGTGCTGATCTCCCAGTACTGGGGCGCGAAGGACCGGCACAACATCCGCCGCACCTACGGGCTGGCGCTGCTGTGCTCGCTGGCCGTCGCCGCGGTCTACACCGCCGTCGCCGTGCTCTTTCCCGCGCAGCTCATCGGCCTGTTCACGAACGAGCGGGCCGTGATCGACGCGGGCGCGCAGTATCTGCGCATCGCCGCGCTCAACACCCTGCCGCTGACCTACGCCATGGTGACCTGCGGGGCGCGCCGCGCCGTCGAGGATGTCCATGTGCCGCTGATCGTCTCCGGCGTCTCGGTGCTGGTCAACACCTTCTTCAACTACTGTCTGATCTACGGCCACCTCGGGATGCCGAAGATGGGCCTGCGCGGCGCGGCGCTGGCCACCTTCTTCTCCGGCGTCGCCCAGACGCTGCTTACCCTCTGGTTCGGCGCCCGGCAGAAGCATTTCACCTTCGCCCCGCCGCGCGAGCTGTTCGCCTTTGACCGCGGCTTCGCCGCCAAATACTTCAAAATTGCCGCGCCGGTGCTGCTCAACGAGACGCTGTGGGTGATCGGCTTCAACCTCTATTCGGTCATCTACGCCCACCGCGGCAGCGAGAACTATGCCGCCTACACGATCTACGACACCGTCGAGCAGCTCGCCTTCGTCTTTTTCGTCGGCGTGTGCAACGCCTGCGCGATCATGACGGGCAAGGCCGTCGGCGAGGGCGGGCGCGACCGCGCCTTCCAGATGGCGCGCCGCTACCTGCGCATCATGCCGGTGATGGCCGTCGCCGTCGGCGCGCTGCTCATCGTCATCCGCTGGCCGGTCATCAACCTGCTCAAGGTCGAGACGGCCTACGCCGCCAAAATGGCCGCCGACATTCTGCTCTTCTACGCCTGCTGGACGCCGATCCGCAACATCCCCTACATCTGCATCGTCGGCATCTTTCGCGCCGGCGGCGACACCCGGATCGGCCTGCTCTACGACGTCGGACTGACCCTGTGCTGGGGCGTGCCCGTGACCTTCGCCCTCTCCTATCTGTTCAAGGTGCCCTTTTTCTGGCTGGTGTGCGGCACCTTCATCGCCGAGGACATCCCCAAGACCGTCCTCTGCCTGAAGCATTTTTACAGCCGCCGCTGGATCCGGCAGATCACCGACATCCCCACGGAGGCGCTGCCGCCGGAGCGGGAATGACCGGGACCTGACAAATACCTCCTGCGCTTGTAGAATGAAATTGTTTCTACAAATGCAGGAGGTATTTTTATGGCGAAACGACCGAAGCGCCTGCCGGACGGCGAGCTGGAGATCATGCAGGCGGTCTGGGCGCTCGAGCCGCCGGTCTCGCGGGCGGAGCTCGAGGCCGTCTTGAAGGAGCACCGCAATGGATGAAGGGCTTGCCGCGCTGCTGTGCATCATCGCCGCGCTGGCGATGGGCGCGGCCTATTCCTTTGCCCACCCGCTTGAGCGTGCGCGCGGCCGTCTGGCGCGTGCAGGTCCCGACCGATTTTGGCCCCGCCTCCGCCGTCGTGTTCTCCGCGTTCGAGGGGGCGGGATCGACTGGGCGCGGCTCGACGCCCTGCTGTCCGGGAACGGCTGATTCACCCGTCGAAAAAAGGTCCGCCGCGGCGGACCTTTTTTGCTCCTGCTGAGACGGCTCCCGGACGCGCGCCGGAAAGCGCCTTTCTCCCCCGGCGGCGCCGCGCCTCAATACTGCCCCAGCGGGGCATTGTCCCGTTCGAGCGTCTCCCAGAAGCGGCCGAACTCCTCCGGCGTGACGCTGCCGCCGTAGGACAGGATCTCATAGTCGTCGCCGCTCCAGGCATAGCGGACGGGGGTCGGCGCGAAGCCCGCGCGCAGATAAAAGCGCCGCCGCCGCAGGCGCTGGACCCGGTTGGGCGCGTCCGCGCGCGACCGCTCGATGTCGACGAGCACGCGCATCCCCGCCTTCCGGGCGCACATCGCCGCCAGCGCCTGTGTGCCGAGGCCCTGCCCGCGCCGGCTCTCCGCCACGGCGAAATAGATGATGTGGGACAGGCCGCCGCAGTCGAGCAGGGCGGCGAAGCCGCAGAAGGCCCCGTCCTCCGCAAAGGCCAGCACCTCGGCGTGGCCGGCGGGGTCGCAGAGCAGCGGCTCAAGCGGGCGGCGCTCGTTTTCCGGGAAGGCGGCGCGGTAGAGCGCCGTCAGGGCGGGCAGCTCCGCCGCGCCCGCCGTCAGCTTTTTGACCGTCAGCACGGCGCTTTCCTCAGCGCCGCGCGCGCCAGCAGCCAGCCGAGCAGGCCGCCGAGGGCGTTGAGCAGCAGATCGTCCACATCGACGCTGCGGCCCGTGAAAATCTGGCAGCACTCGATGCCGAGCGAGCACAGCGCCGGCAGCGCCGCGCCGCCGGCGCCCCGGTACCGCCGCCAGAGCAGCGGCGGCAGCAGGCCGAGCGGCACGAACACCAGAATGTTGCCCGCAAAATTGATGAGAAAGCGCGTCGTCTCCCCCGCCCGCAGCGCCGCGAACAGGGCGGCGATGGTGCGGAAGAGGACGAGATTGACCCGCCACAGCGTCCGCCGCGCGGAAAAGGCCGCGCCGAGCGCCGCCGGCCCGCCCTGCGGCAGCACCGTCTGGCTGGCGAGGCCCGCGCACCAGAGGACCAGCGCCAGCAGCAGCGCCTCGCGCCCCCAGTCGGGCGGGCGCCGCCGCCGCGCCAGGAAGAGCCCGCGCCCCGCCGCCCAGAGCGGCAGGACCGCCAGCATCGCCGGCAGCATCCGGCCCAGATAACTCAGCGCGCCGCTCATTTCAGCCCCGCCGCGTCGAGAATGCCGTCCGCGATGGCGGCGGCGTACTCGTCCAGATGGGCGTCCAGGAGGGCGTTGTCCGCGTCGCTGTCGATGAAGCCCAGCTCGACCAGGCAGGAGGGAATTTTGGCGGTGTGGGACAGCACGAAGTAGTTCTTGTCGGCGTCCGCCGCCGTGCCCTTGCGGACGCCGCGGTCGGTCGTCTCCGCGACGGCGAGCAGGCGCGTCTGGATCGCCTTGGCCAGCGCGGTGTCCCCCGCCTTCGGCTTGGCCGCCGTCCAGGTCTCGATGCCGGAGGCGCCGCCGCTGTTGCGATGGATGGCGACGAACATCGTCGCGCCCTGCGCCTTGGCGAAGTCCGTCCGCTCCTCCAGCCCCACGTCCACGTCCTCCGTGCGCGTCATCACCACGGTCAGGTCGGCGTCCGCGCTCTCCAGCAGGTCGCGTACCCGCAGGGCCACGCGCAGGTTGTCGTCCTTTTCCATCCGCTCGCCGTTGACCGCGCCGGCGGCGCTGCCGCCATGGCCGGGGTCGAGGCAGACGACGACCGGGCCGGAGGGCCCGCGCAGCGCCAGAACGAGGATCAGCACCAGGAGAATCAGCGCCGCGGGAACGCCGAGCAGGAGCAGCTTTCGTCTGTTCATTTTATGACTCCCAATATCCGTTATTTTTCAGAAACGCGATCACCTGCGCCGCGCCGCTGCCGAAGCAGACGCAGCGGCTGCCGTACCGGCCGCCGGCGCGGTATTCGGTCCGCAGCTGCCAGGTGTCGGTCTCCGGCTGCGGCCAGCGGCCCAGGCGGCCCGCCTCGGCATCGGCGCGCACGGCGGCCAGCAGACCGTCCCAGTCGTCGGGGCGCAGGACCCGCTCCGCGCCGCCGCTGCCGCAGACGGTGATCCCGGAGAGAGCGTCCGCCTGCCTCGGCAGGACGCGGCTGAGCACCGCCTCCGGCGCGTTGAGGATCTCGACGCACAGGCCGAGCGCCGTCTGCGGGTCCCCGGCGTCGGCCGCGGCGCGGCCGATGCGGTACCAGCGGCGCACGCTGCGCCCGTCCCGCAGGCGATAGGCGATCTCAATGGAGGCCTCGTTCCCGCCGCCGCGGCGGTTCTCGCTCAGGGCCAGATGATGCAGCGCGATCACGCGCGAGATGTCGTCGGGCGCCTGAAACACGCTGTCCTCCAGCGTCACGCTGCGCACCTCGCCGGGCGCGGGCGTCCATTTCTCCGCGCCGCAAAGGTCGAAGGCGATCATGCAGGCCAGCGCCAGCACCGCGCAGAGCGCGGGCAGCAGCCGCTTCCAGCAGCCGCGCAGGACGCGGAAGCGCTTGCACAGCAGCATTTCCGCCGCCAGATAGCCGATCAGCCCGCCGCACAGCAGGCAGCCGACATAGAGCGGGCGGCTCTGCTCTCCGCCCAGCAGCGCGAAGAAGCCGCTGCCGAGCACGACGGCGCAGCCGAGCGCGGCCCCGACGCGGAACACCGGCCGCAGGAAGGGCACGGCGATGACGTCGCCGGCGCTCTCCGTGTGCCGCCGCTCATAGAGCAGCAGCGCACAGACCGTCAGCACCGCGGCGGCAAACGCCAGCCAGCCCAGATAGGGGAAGCCGGCATAGCACGTCCCGCCGCAGGACAGGCTGTTGGAGAGCAGCCAGGCCGGCGGCGACATGGCGGCGAAGCAGAGCGAGCCGACCTCGACGCTCGGCAGGAACCGGGTGAGGGCCACCCTCACCAGATACTCTATCACGACCACGGCGAAATTCAAGAGCAGGTAGAGCGCCGGCAGCGCCACGGCGTGCCCCGTCAGAAAGGCGCACAGGGTCGCCAGGCTGAAGAAGAACAGGCTGAGCAGCAGCACCGCTCCCAGCCAGACCAGCACGGCGCGGCCTCCGTCCGCACAGCCGATCGCCAGCTCGGTCACCCAGGTGACCAGCGCCGTCAGGCAGGCGGGCCCGGCGAGGAAGGCCAGTCCCGTCAGGTACTGCGTGAAAAACAGCGTCCGCCGGCGCACGGGCAGGGCGTGGTAAAACGCCGCCGCGCGCGGCGAAAACAGGTAGGACCACACCGCCATCGCCGCAAAGAGCGCGAAGAAAAAGACGATCAGCACGGCGGGCGCGCCGGCAAAGCCGGTCACCACGCCGTCGTACCAGCGGCCGCTCTCCTCCGCGTACAGGCGGCGCGCGGTCAGCGCCGTCGGCAGCAGCAGCAGCCAGAGGGCGAGGAAGGCGGCCCAGACCGGCCAGTAGCGGGTCAGGGACTTGCGGTCGATCCCGCGATTAAAGAAGGATGTCTTTGACCGCATAATGCTCCCCTCCCAGCTCGTAAATGAAGATCTCCTCCAGCGTCAGCGGCAGCACGTCGAAAAAGAGCGGCTGCGCCCGCTCCGCCGCCGCGGAGGCCGCGGCCGCGCCGCCGCGGACGATCAGCGTGCGCAGTCGGCCGGAGGCGCTCTCGTGCAGCACCTCCAGGCCCTCCGGCGCCCGCTCGCCGACATACTGCAGCTTGCAGATGTCGTCCTGCAGCTGCGACAGGTCGCGCTCGAGCAGCGTCTTGCCGCGGTGCAGCACGCCGACGCGGTCGCAGACATCCTCCAGCTCCCGCAGGTTGTGCGACGAGACCAGGACCGTCGTGCCGCATTCGCCGACGTCCGTGAGCAGCAGGCCCCACATCTGCCGCCGCATCACGGGATCGAGGCCGTCCACCGGCTCGTCGAGCAGCAGCACCTCCGGGCGCAGCGAGAGGGCCAGCCAGAAGGCGGCCTGCTTCTGCATGCCCTTGCTCATGCGGCGCAGCGGCTTGTGCTCGTCGAGGCCGAAGGCCGCGCCCAGCTTCCGGTACCGCGCGTCGTCAAAGGCCGGATAGACGCTCCGCAAAAACCGCCGCATGTCCGCGACGGTGGCCGAGACGAAAAAGTAGAGCTCGTCCGGGATGAAGGCCACCCGCTGCTTGACGGCCGGATTCTCATAGACCGGCTGCCCGTCGAGCAGCACCGTGCCGCCGTCCGGGCGGCAGACGCCGGCCAGCACCCGCAGCAGCGTGGACTTGCCCGCGCCGTTGGGGCCGACCAGGCCGTAGACGCTGCCCGCCTCCGCCGTCAGGCCGGCGCCGTCCAGCGCCGCGAAGCCGTCAAAGCGCTTGACCGCGCCGCGAACCTCAATCATGATGCGTTCCCTCCCCGATGTGCGCGGCGATCTCCCGCGCCGGCACGCCCAGCAGCATCAGCTCCCGCGCCGCCGCGTCGAGGGCGCGCCACTGACTCTCCAGCCGGACGCACGGCTCGGCCGGCCGGGCCGCGAAGCTGCCCTTGCCCGGCAGCGTGCACAGGTACCCCTCCGCCTCCAGCGTGCGGTAGGCGCGCTGGATGGTGTTGGGATTGATGGCCAGCTGCACCGCCAGCTCGCGCACGCTCGGCACCCGCTCGCCCTCCGCCAGCGTGCCGGTGAGGATCATGCCGCGCAGGTTGTCGCAGATCTGCTGATAGATCGGCGCGGCGTTCCGATAATTGAGCTGAAACACGCACCCGCCCCCTTGCGTATTAACTGTATTATTACAGTTATAACACATGCGCCGCGGCCGCGTCAACCCGGAAAATTTGATTACTAAATGTATTTCCCGACGGCATTCGACGGTTTTTTTATCGTGATTTTGCTATAATCCGGGCGTAGGAGCAAAACCCTCCGTATCGTCCGTATCTGCGAAAGGAGTCTGAACCATGCTGAGCAACTGGTATCATTTCTGGAGAATCCGCGCGCTCCAGCGCCGCGGCAACGCGCTGCTGCGCGCCGGCGAGGCGCTGACCTCGGCGCGCCTGCTGCGGCTTTCCCGGCGCGTGGACGCGCACTGCCGCGCCCTCTGCCCGGAGCTGCGGGTCTGAAGGAGCGCCGATATGAACTGAGCCTTCCGAGGCCGCCGGACCGACCGGCGGCCTTCTTCCTTTACTTTGGCGCCGAAATCGGCTATACTGTTTTCAAAACCCGCCAAAACTGAAACAGGGAGGAACCCGCAATGGCCTTTACACTGACTGAGCGCGCGGCCGCCTACGCCGCGGAGAACCAGGAGAGACTGGTGCAGCTGATCGCCGAGCTGGCCGCGATCCCCGCCCCCTCGAATCACGAGGAAAAGCGCGCGGATTACATCAAGGACTGGCTGGTGGCGCGCGGCGCCGAGGGCGTCTATATCGACGGCGCGCTCAATGTCGTGCTGCCGCTGGGCGACATCGCCCAGGGCTGCGACGTGCTGATGGCCCACACCGACACGGTCTTTCCCGACACCGCTCCCATCCCCGTCCGCATCGCGGACGGCCGCATCAGCGCCCCCGGCGTCGGCGACGACACCGCCAACGCCGCCGAGCTGCTGCTCTGGACCGAATACATCCTGCGCCACCACCTGACCCCGCGCGAGGGCGGCGTGCTGATCGTCCTCAACAGCGGCGAGGAGGGCCTCGGCGACCTCAAGGGCTGCAAGGCGATCATGCAGCGCTACGGGCAGAACGTCCGCCGCCTCTTCTCCTTCGACGGCGGCATGAGCGGCATCGTCAGCCGCGCCGTCGGCTCCGTGCGCTGGAAGGTGACGCTGCGCACCGAGGGCGGACATTCCTACGCCCGCTTCGGCAACCCGAACGCCATCGCCCGCCTCAGCGAGATCGTCTGCGCCCTCTACCGCCAGCAGGTGCCGCACAACAACTGCCGCACCACCTACAACGTCGGCACCATCCGCGGCGGCACCTCGGTCAACACCATCGCCCAGGAGGCCGAGATGCTCTATGAATACCGCTCCGACCAGAAGGTCAGTCTCGACATCATGGATCAGTCCTTCCGCGACATTCTCGCCGACTTCAAGGCCCGCGGCTACGATCTGACGACCGAGCGCGTCGGCCTGCGGCCCTGCATGGGCGACGTCGACCCGCAGGCGATGGAGGCCCTGTGCGGCGAGCTGAGCGCGCTGCTGACGAGCGAGACGGGCAAGACGCCCGGGCTGGAGAGCGCCTCGACCGACTGCAACATCCCCTTCTCCATGGGCATCCCCGCCGCCTGCTTCGGCGGCTATGCCGGCCACGGCGCCCACACCCGCGAGGAGTATATCGAGATCGACTCGCTGCGCATCGGCATGCGCTGCGTCGGCGCCGTCGTCCTCAACCGCTTCGAATGATTCTCTGCGGCCGCGAGGTGCTCCAGGACGGCCGCTGCTTTCCGCTGACCGGCGACAGCGTGCTGCTGGCCGCCTTCGCCGCGCCGAAGGCGGGCGGGCGCGTCCTCGACCTCGGCGCGGGGCAGGGCTTTCTCGGCATTCTGATGCAGGAGCGCGTCCGCTGCGAGGTGGACGGGCTGGAGCGCGACCCCGCGGCGGCGGAGATCGCCGCGGAGAACTACCGCCGCTGCGCCTGCGCGGGCACGGTCCGCGCCGGCGACTGGCGCGCCGCGGCGGCGATCCCGGCGGAGCGCTATGACCTCTGCGTCTGCAATCCGCCCTATTTCCCGCCGGACGCCGGGCCGCACGGCCGGCTGGCCGCGGCCCGCACCGCGGAGCGGGACGGCGCGGAGGCGGTCTGCGCCGCGGCGCGGCGGGCGCTGCGCTGCGGCGGAAGGCTCTGCCTCTGCCTGCCGCCCGAGGCGCTGACCGGATGGCTGTGCGCCCTGCGCGGCGCCGGGCTGGAGCCGAAGCGGCTGCGCCCCGTCCTGCCGCAGCAGGGGCGCAGCCCCTCCCTGCTGCTGCTCGAGGGCCGCAAGGGCGGCCGCCCCGGCCTGCGCTGGCTGGCGCCGCTGGCGCTGCGGACCCGCCGCGGCGCGGAGACCGCGGCGCTGAAGCGCATCTACCGTCCCGATTCTGAATGAGCGGAGGCTCTTTGATGAGCGGAAAACTGTATGTCGTCGCCACGCCGATCGGCAATCTGGGCGACCTGTCGCCGCGCGCGCTGGAGACGCTGCGCACGGTCGATTTCATTGCGGCCGAGGACACCCGCGTCGGGGCAAAGCTGCTCAACCGCTTTGATCTGCACACCCCGCAGATCAGCTATTTTGAGCACAACCGGCGCCAGAAGGGCGAGCAGATCGTCGCCCGGCTGCTGGCCGGCGAGAGCTGCGCCCTCATCACCGATGCGGGCACGCCCGCCATCTCCGACCCCGGCACCGATCTGGTGGCGCTCTGCGCCGCCGCCGCGGTCGAGGTCGTCGCCGTCCCCGGCTGCTGCGCCGCCGCTGCCGCGCTGTCGGTCTCCGGGCTGGAGTGCGGGCGCTTCACCTTTGAGGGCTTTCTCTCCACCACCCCCAAGAACCGCCGCGAGCATCTGTGCGCGGTGAAGGACGAGCCGCGCACCATGGTCTTTTACGAGGCACCGCACAAGCTGCTGCGCACGCTCACCGACATGCTCGCCTGCTGGGGCGACCGGAGCCTGGCCCTGTGCCGCGAGATCACCAAGCTGCACGAGGAGGTGCGCCGCACCACGCTGCGCGAGGCGGTCGCCTATTATACCGAAAACCCGCCCCGCGGCGAGTTTGTCCTGGTCATCGCCCCCGCCGCGCACACGGAGGCGGACGCCGCGCCGCCCGATCTGCTGGGCGAGGTCGGCGCGCTGCTCGACGGCGGCGCCAGCCTCAAGGACGCCGTGCAGCAGGTCTCGCGCGCCCACAGCATGCCGAAAAACAGCCTCTATCAGGAGGCGCTCCGGGCCTTCGGCCGCAAATGACGCCGCGGCGGAGGCCCGCCTGTCCCCCGGAGCCGCGCTCCGGGGGCTTTTGTTTGCATTCGGGCAGACGGTATGCTATGATGATTTCCATGAGGAGTTGATCTTTTTGAAATGTAAGAACTGCGGTGCCGAGATCAAAAACGATCTCCGCTACTGCCCCGAATGCGGCGAACCGCTCGACACCCCCGAGGAGGAGTACGCCCCGGCGGAGGATGCGGCGGAGGAGACGCCCGCCGAGACGCCCGCGGCGGAGGACGCCGCCGCCCCCGCGGCGCCGGATGCCGCTCCGGCGGAGGCTGCACCGCAGCCGCCCGCGCCGAAAAAGCGCGGCTCCGCCGGACTGATCGCCATAATTCTGGCGGTCGCGGTGGTGCTGACGCTGTGCGGCGGCCTGTTTTTCGCGCTGCGCGGCCGCAGCGCCGGCGACAAGGAGGAGCCCGCCGCGACCACCGAAGACAGCGGCGCCGCCCTCACCGACACCGACCCCGCGCCGACCGCCGACGCCGTCGTGGCGACCTACGGCGACCACGAGCTGACCAACGAGCTGTTCCTCTTCTATTACTGGGACGAGTTCTACTATCTTTATAATCAGTACGGCAGCTCCATCACCTCGGTGCTCGATCCGTCGCAGTCCTTCGCCACGCAGGAATATCAGGACGGCCAGAGCTGGCGCGCGCACTTCACGGAGAACGCGCTCACGGCCTGGGTGCAGACCATGGCGCTGTGCGACGAGGCGGAAAAGGCCGGCTTCGCCCTCTCCACCGCCGACCAGACCGAGCTGGACGGCATCGGCGACAAGCTGACGAGCTACGCCGCCCAGAACAACCTCGCCGACGGCGAGGCCTATCTCCGGGCCAATTACGACGCCTGCGTGACGCTGGCGGGCTTCCAGGAATACCTGCAGGGCACCTATCTGGCCTCCGGCTATGTCAACAGCATCCATCAGGGCTTTATGGACGACCATGCCGACCTGGCCGACCAGGTCAAGTACAATGTGCAGGTGCGCCACATCCTCATCAAGCCCGCCGAGGACACCGACGCCGCCAAGGCGGCCGCCAAGACCGAGGCCGAGCGCATCTACGCCCTCTGGCAGCAGAACCCGACCGAGGACAACTTCGCGGCGCTGGCGGCCCAGTATTCCGGCGACGACGGCTCCAAGGACAACGGCGGCCTCTATGACGACGTGTCGCCCGACCAGATGGTGACTGAGTTCAACGACTGGTGCTTCGACGAGAGCCGCAAGGTCGGCGACACCGGCCTGGTGCAGACCCAGTTCGGCTGGCACATCATGTATTTCTCCGGTTACAGCGAAAACTATTACGAGAGCGCCCAGGAGACCGCCGCGGGCGAGGACTACTCCGCCTGGATCGATCCGATCCTCGCCAAGGCGGAATATGTCCGCACCGACGCGAAGATCGGCTTCTCCCGCTGAACAGAGGATTCATTCAGACCTGACATATTGAAAGGAGTTTTCAGCATGGCGATCCTGATCAAAAACGCAAATATCGTCACCATGGACCGGCACAATCCGCGCGCCCAGACGGCGGTGGTGATCGGCCAGTATTTCGCCTTTGTCGGCAGCGAGGCCGGCGCGGAAAACTGGCTGAAGGAACACCCGCAGAAGGAGCTGGAGGTGCTCGACGCGCAGGGGCAGATGATGCTCCCGGGCTTCAACGACAGCCACATGCACTTCCTGCACTATGCGCGCGCCAAGCTGTCCGTCGATCTCTACGGCACGACCTCCATGAAGGAGATGCTGGAGCGGATGCGCCGGGGCCTCGCCGCCTATGACCCCGCCCGCGGCATCTGGCTGATGGGCGAGGGCTGGAATCAGGACTTCTTCACCGACGAAAAGCGCTTTCCGACCTGCCGCGACCTCGACGCCGTGACGTCGGAATATCCGATCATCGTCATGCGCGCCTGCTTCCACATCGGCGTGCTCAACAGCAAGGCCATGGAGCTGCTGCACATCGACCGCGAGAGCGTCAAGCGGTACGGCGCGTTCGCCGAGACCTTCGGCGACGGCGAGCCCAACGGCGTCATCAAGGAGAACGTCTTTGACGACATCAAGTCCGGCCTGCCCTTCCCGAAGGACGACGTGCTGTGCGACATGCTGTGCGAGAGCCAGAACGACCTGTTCAAATACGGCCTGACGAGCGTGCAGAGCGACGACTTCAAGTACGTCCCCGCCGGCGGCGCCTATCACATGATGGAGCTGCTCCGCAAGGCGGGCGAGACCGGCAAGCTCAAGCTCCGCATCGCCGAGCAGTGCCTGCTGACCGAGAAGGAGACCGTCGACGAGTTCTTCGCCCGCGGCTGCGACGGCACCTACGGCAACCGCACCTTCAAATTCAACGCCGTCAAGATCCTCGCCGACGGCAGCCTCGGCGCGCGCACCGCGCTGATGCGCAGGCCCTATGCCGACGACCCCTCGACGAAGGGCCTGGCGATCTATGAAAACCAGGAGGACCTCGACTATCTTGTGATGCAGGCCCACCGGCACAATATGCCGGCGCTGATCCACGCCATCGGCGACGGCGCCGTGGAGATGTGCCTCAACGCCATCGAGCGCGCCCGCCGCGAGATGCCCTATCTTCATCCGCGCCACGGCATCGTCCACTGCCAGATCACCAGCCGGGACCAGATCCGCCGCTTCAAGGAGCTCGACGTCATCGCCTATATCCAGCCGATCTTCATCGACTACGATATGCACATCGTCTACGACCGCGTCGGCAAGGAGCTGGCCGAAAGCTCTTACGCATGGAAGGATTACGCCGATCTGGGCGTCCACCATCCGTTCGGCACCGACTGCCCGGTCGAGTCCTTCCGGCCGCTGCCCGGCATCTACTGCGCCGTCACGCGCAAGGATCTCAAGGGCCGCGGCCCGTACCTGCCGGAGCAGTCCTTCACCGTCGAGGAGGCGCTGCGCGCCTACACCGCCGAGGGCGCCTACTGCTCCTACGAGGAGAACGTCAAGGGCCAGGTCCGCGAGGGCTATCTCGCCGACTTCTGCCTGCTCGACCGCGATCTGCTCTCCATCCCGCATGAAGAAATCTTAAAGGCCAACGTCACCGCCACCTTTGTTGACGGCAGCTGCGTCTATAAAGCGTGAGGTAAATCAAAATGAAACAGACAGTTCTTTACAACGGCAAAATCTACCTGGAGCGCGCCCGGTTCGCGCAGGCCGTCCTCATCGAGGACGGCGTCTTCCGCATGGTCGGCTCGAACGACGAGGTCCGGGCGCTCGCCGGCCCCTCCTGCACGTTCATCGACTGCGAGGGCCGCACGGTCGTCCCCGGCCTCAACGACAGCCACATGCACCTGCTGATGGTCGGCGAGGGCCTGGCCCAGGTCAACATCTCCGACTGCGCCTCCGTCGAGGAGATGGTGCGCCGCTGCCGCGACTTCATGCGCGCGCACCCCGAGGCCTGCCGTCACGGCCTGCACAGCGTCGGCTGGAACCAGGACCTGTTCACCGAGGGCGAAAAGCGCATCCCGACCAAGCATGACCTCGACCAGATCAGCACCGAGATCCCCATTGTGCTCGAGCGCATCTGCGGGCACATCGTCACCGGCAACAGCAAGGTCATCGAAAAGCTCGGCCTGACCGGCTCCTCCCCGCAGTATGAGGGCGGCGAGTTCGGCATCGGGGCGGACGGGGCGCCCAACGGCGTCTTCAACGAAAACGCCTGCCAATACGCGCTGAGCACGATCCCGCCCATCACGATCGAGCAGCACGAGAGCCTGCTGCTGCAGGCGATGGACTATGCCGTGGCCCACGGCCTGACGAGCGTCCAGAGCAACGACATCGGCACCTCGACGCACGACTACGAGCGCGGCTTCGCGATGTTCCACAAGGTCTATGACGAGGGGCGCGGCAAGCTGCGCTACCGCCATCAGGTCGCCTTCTATAAGCCGGAGGATTTCCGCCGCTATCTGACCGAGGGCGAGTTCCGCCGCGGCCGGTACGCGCCGGACGGCTGGCTCCGCCTCGGACCGCTCAAGCTCTTCAAAGACGGCAGCCTCGGCGCGCGCACCGCGACCATGCGGCACGAATACCGCGACGATCCGGGCAATTTCGGCGTCGAAGCGACCTCCGACGCGATGATGGACGAGTTCTGCCGTCTGGCGGCCGACGCCGGCGTGCAGGTCGTCACCCACGTCATCGGCGACGCCGCCATCGAGCACACGGTCGCCTCCTATGAAAAGATCCTGCCGGCGGCGGGCAAGAACCCGCTGCGCCACGGCCTGGTCCACTGCCAGATCACCGACATGCCGCTGCTCCGCCGCATCGCCGCGGACGACATCATCACACTCTATCAGCCGATCTTCCTCGAATACGACCTCCACGCGGTCGAGAGCCGCTGCGGCCGGGAGCTCTCCTCGACCTCCTATGCCTTCGGCACGCTCGACAAGCTGGGCGGGAAGATCAGCTACGGCACCGACTCCCCCGTCGAGGACTGCAACCCCTTCCCGAACATCTATTCCGCCGTCACGCGGCGCGACCTCAAGGGTCTCCCCGCGGGCGGGTTCTATCCGCAGGAGTGCGTCGACGTCTGCACCGCCGTGGACGCCTATACCCTCGGCAGCGCCTACGCGGAGTTCCAGGAGGACGTCAAGGGCCGCATCCGCGGCGGTTTCCTCGCCGATCTTGTCGTCCTCGACCGCGACATCTTCACCTGCGATCCCATGGAGATCAAGGACATTCTGCCCGTGCTCACGATGGTGGGCGGAGAGATCGTCTACCGCAAATAAACACGCCGACCGCTGATTTCAGGCAACGGGCGGGCAGCCCGCGCTGCCCGCCCGTTGCGATTATTGTAAGGAGGCAACCATGAAAAAGACGGTACTCTACAACGCGAAGATTTATCTGGAAAAGGGAAAATTCGCCGAGGCCTGCCTCATCGAGGACGGCGTCATCACCGCCGTCGGCGGCAGCGGCACGCTGCTCATCGGCAATTACGGCGCCGATGTCATCGACTGTCACGGCCGGACGGTCATCCCCGGCCTCAACGACAGCCACTGCCATGTGCTGATGGTCGCGACCAACCGCAGCTATGTGCCGATCATGGGTTCGTCGTCGATCGACGAGGTCGTCGAGCGCGGCCGCGCCTTCCTCGCGGCGCATCCGCAGGCGAGCGGCCTTCGCGGCATGGGCTGGAACGTCGTCGACTTCGTGAACGGCGAGAAGCGCGACCTGGTCCGTCAGGATCTCGACCGCGTCAGTACCGAGATCCCGGTCTATTTCAACCGCGCCTGCGGCCACATGGCCGTCTGCAACACGAAGGCGCTCGAGCTGGCCCATGTCGACGCCGCGACCCCCGAGGTCCCCGGCGGCGTCATCGGCCGCGATCACGACGGCTGCCCGAACGGCCAGTTCTCCGACAACGCCAAGCGGCTCGTCGAGGCCTATATCCCCGAGCCGACCGCCGAGGAGACCGCCGCCAACTTCGCGGACGTTCTCGCCTACGCCGCCTCCCGCGGCCTGACGAGCGTTCAGAGCAACGACGTCGGCACCGCGCTGCCGGCCGATCAGGCCTACGCGATCCTCCACCGCTATCACGACGCGGGCCAGCTGCTCATCCGCATCCACGAGCAGAGCGCCTATGCCGACCCGGCGGAGTTCGAGCGCTATCTGAACACCGAGAAGAAGGATCCGCGCTATGACGACGTGCTCTCCTTCGGCCCGCTCAAGCTCTTCAAGGACGGCAGCCTCGGCGGCCGCTCCGCGCTCATGCGCGAGGACTACTGCGACGATCCGGGCAACCGCGGCGTCTCGGTCCGCACCGACGAGGAGCTCGACGCCTTCTGCGAGATGGCCGACCGGCACAATGTGCAGGTCGTCTGCCACTGCATCGGCGACGGCGCCGTCCAGAGCCTGCTGGGCCACTATGAAAAGGTGCTGCGCGACGGGAAGAACCCGCTGCGCCACGGCATCATCCACTGCCAGATGATGGACCGCCCGATGGCCGAGCGCCTCGCGCACGACGGCATCCTCGCGCTCGAGCAGCCGATCTTCCTCGACAGCGACATGCACGCCCTCGAGACGCGCGTCACGCCCGCGCTCGCCCGCACCTCCAACGCCTACCGGACCCTCATGGCGCTCGGCGTGCCCCAGAGCTTCGGCACCGATTCCCCGGTCGAGGACATCAACCCGTTCCCGTGCATCTACTCCGCCGTCACCCGCCGCGACAAGCGCGGCTGGCCGGAGGGCGGCTATTTCCCCGAGGAGCGCATCTCGGTCGCCGACGCCATCGACTGCTACACAATCGGCAGCGCCTACGCCCAGTTCATGGAGACCCGCAAGGGCCGCATCAAGGAGGGCTACTTTGCCGACCTGACCGTGCTCGACCGCGACATCTTCACCTGCGACCCGCAGGAGATCCGCGACATCCGCCCGGTGCTGACCATGATGGGCGGGCGCATCACCTATCGCGCCTGAACGCCGCCACGCCAAACGCTCCCGCCGCAAGCATGCGGCGGGAGCGTTTGCGCTTGCCGAAAAACCCGCGGGTTTTTCGGCATTGGGAGGGCGCCGCGCGGTCGGCGCGGTTTCGCCGCTTTTCTGCGGAAAATCGGCGGGATACGGCGATTTTCCCCGGCACGGGTCCGCGAAAAATCAAATCGAAACGTCAAAAAAGCCGGCCGGAGCCGACTTTTTCGACAAGCTGACGCTCCCGCCGCAAACATGCGGCGGGAGCGTTTTATTGAGCGGGGACCGGCGCCTTGCGGCAGGCTCAGTCGCCCATCTTGTATTCGGGGTTGACGCGCTTGCCGCGCTTGACCAGCTTGATGGCCAGCAGCGCCGTCAGCAGGTTCTGCAGCCCGTCGGACATCAGGGCGATGCCGGTGATGAGCGCGACGCTGGCGCTGCCGAAGGCGTCGATCACCAGCAGCAGGCCGATGATGACCGTGACGGCCGCCGGCACCAGGATGAGCTGCCAGTTGTGCAGGCCGAACTGCTTGGCCTCGCGCGCCGTCTGGAGCTTGAACACGCCGTCGGCGAGGATGAACACGCCGAACATCGGGTCGAGGAACGAAATCAGGCTCTGCGGATGGATCAGCAGCAGGACGCCGATGATCGCGGTGAAGATCCCCAGCGCGAAATCGAACTGGAACGCCAGCCCGTAGGTATCGTTGACAAAATAAGCCGCCAGGCGCAGCGCGCCGCACAGCACCAGAATGCCGCCGACCAGCCCGCACATAACCGCGGTCGACATCTTCGGGAAAAACAACAGCACGCAGCCGAGCGCGAACAGCGCGGCGGAATAGGCGATATAGGCGATTCGGGCCTTGTTGACAGGCTCCATAAGGCAGACACTTCCCTTCCTGACGTCTGTATCATACCGCGCGGGCGCGCAAACCGCCATGGACAAAGCGGCCCCGCTGTGCAATTTTTGCACAGCGGGGCCGCGCTGTCGGAAAACGCCGTTATTGGGAGGCGGTGTCGAAGCGCGGGTTGCTCCGCGCCAGCGCCTGGCGGATGCTGTCCGCCATCAGATAGTCGAGGCGGCGCGCCTTGCTCTCGAGATTGTCGCGCATGCCGTTCTGCAGCCAGTCGAGCATGATGCCGACCAGGGCGTGGGTATAGAGGCCGGCCACGATCTGCACGTCCTCCTCGCGCGGCGCGAGGTCGGCGGTCTGGCCGTGCACGACCTGCACCATCAGGTCGCCGACGACGCGGTAGAGATATTTTTCCAGAAAGACGCGGTCGACGGAGTTATAGACGTGATAGATGGCCTTCTTGTTCTCCTGGACAAAGGACAGCGAATGCAGAAAGCCCTCCAGCCAGTCGGTATAGCCGTTCATGGCCGTCAGCGAGACCTGGGTCTCGGTGGCGAAGATCTCCTCCAGCAGGGCATAGACGTCCTGATAATAATAATAGAAGGTGCCGCGGTTGACGCCGCAGTCGTCCACGATGTCCTTGACGGTGATCTTGTCGAGCGGCATTTCGTTGAGCAGCTTGATGAAAGACTGCACGATGGCTTTTCGGGTCAGCTGGGACATGATCGCTCCTCCTTCGTTTCAAAAACCGCCGTCCACGCCGAGCACCTGTCCGGTGACAAAGGGATGCTCCAGCAGGAACAGCGCGGCCCGGGCCGCGTCCTCCGGCGTGCCGAGCCGGCCGAGCGGCGTCTCCTCCGCCAGCGCCGCGCGCGTCTCGGGCGAAAAGCCTGCGCACATCGCCGTGTCGATGACGCCGGGCGCAAGACAATTGACGCGGACGCCGGCCGGCCCGACCTCCTGCGCCAGCGCGCGGGTCAGGCCGATCAGCCCGGCCTTGGCCGCCGAATAGGCGGCCTCGCAGCTCCCGCCGCGCACCCCCCAGACCGAGGAGACGGTGACGATGCTGCCGCGGTGCCGCGCCAGCATGCCCGGCAGCGCGGCGCGGATGAAATAAAACGCGCCGGAGAGGTTGACGTCGAGCACGCGCCGCCACTCCCCGTCCGTAACGTCCTGGAGCTGCTTCTGCAGGGCGACTCCGGCGCAGCAGATCAGCCCGTCGAGATGCGCGAACCGCGCCTCCGCGGCGCGGACGCAGGCCCCGACGGAGCCGCTGTCGGCGGCGTCGGCCCCGAACGCCTCGGCGTCGCAGCCGCCGGCGCGCAGCTCCGCGGCCAGGGCGCGCGCCTTTTGCTCCGCGCCGTGATAATGGAGAGCGACACGGAAGCCGCGCTCCGCAGCGGCGCGGGCGCAGGCCGTACCGATCCCGCCGGAGGCGCCTGTGATCAGCACCGCGTCGTTCATCCGCACCGCTTCCTTCCGCCCCACTGTATTTTATATTGATTTAGTATAACATATTTCCGTCAAAAAGAAAAGCGGCGGGAAAAATCCCGCCGCTTTCGTCTGCCGAAGGGCTTTTTACTTGGTCGGATCGGCCACGCAGCCGAGGAAAAGCGGCAGCCCGGTGCCGGTGTCCACGATCAGGTAGACAAAGGGGCGGTCGAGACAGACGGTGCGCGTCTCCTCCGGCGCGCCGCCGCACAGTCCCGCCGCGGTGACGGCGGCCGCCTTGGTGCCGGTCTCGCTGACATCGATGTAGGTCTTGTGGATCACCGCGCTGATAAAGAGCGGGCCGGTCCCGTAATGACCCATTGCGCCGAAATCGGCCCGGTCGCCGGCGAAGGCGTCGGTCATGCCCATGCCCTGCAGCACCTCGCTCAGCTCGGTCTCATAGGCGCTGCGGAACTTCGGCAGCTCGGTATAGGTCTTGATCTGCTGCTCGCCGTCGAGCAGGGCGCGCAGCTTCTCGCCCGTCAGCCCGGCGATCCAGTCGCGCAGGGAGACGTTCTCCGCCGGCAGCAGGCCGACGAAGGCATAGCCGCCGCCGGCGTAGTTTTTCACAAAACCGGTGGTATCCGCGTCCTCGAGATAGGCATACTCCGTCCCGTGCATCAGCTTGGCCTGCTTCTCGCCGTCCGCCGCCGCGAAGGCGCCGGCGACGACGTTCTCCCTGGAGTACGCCTTCTCCCACTCGGCCTCGAAGGCCAGCGCGTTGATGAGATAGAGCATCGCGCTGTCGGGGATTTCGTCCAGCAGGCGGTCGATCATGCCGTCGGTCTTTTCGTCCACCCAGCGGTTGATGTCCCGCACGGCCGCGCCGTCAAAGGCCGACCGGTAGGCCGCCGCGCCGTAAACATCGGCGTTGTGCTGCAGGAAGTCCTGCTCGACGGTCAGGTCCGGATCGTCGCGCAGCCAGATCGAATTGGCAAGGCCGAGCCTGACCTTTTTGTTTCCGGTCAGCGCCGCCGTCCAGCCCGCCAGCGCCGCGTCCAGCTCCTCCGACGACAGGCCGAACGCGGCCTCCATCTGCGCGCGCGTCTCGCCCTGCGCGCCGCCGGCCGTCATCCCGAGGGCCTCCAGCACCGACAGCGGCGAGATCATCACATTTTCCGTCCCGTCGGCGCAGGCGGCGAACAGCCGCGCGGCAAAATCCGCCACCGCGGTCTTGCCCGCGTCGGTCAGCGCGCCCGCGGGCGCGGCCGCGCTCTTTTCAACACCCTTCATCAGGTCGGTCGCCTGCATCGCCGCGGCCGTGCCGCAGCCCGTCAGCGGCACGCAGCAGCACAGCGCCAGCGCCAGCGCGCTCAAAAGCCGTTTGCGATTCATCGGATGTTCCTCCTTCTCCGCGCGGCGCGTGCCCGCGTCCGCGATCTTTACCGTTTAGACCCGCGGCGCGCCCAAAAAGTTCCCGCGGACGCAAAAAGAGGGCCGGGGCCCTCTTTTCGCATCTGTTCAGTTGTTCTTGTAAACGACGCCGTCCTTCATCACAAACGCGCAGTCCTTCATCACGCGCAGATCGGCGAGCGGGTCGCCGCGGAAGGCGCACAGGTCGGCGCAGAAGCCGGGCGCGACGCGCCCGAGCCGGTCCGACATCCGCAGCAGCTCGGCGTTGGTCCTGGTCGCCGCCGTCAGCGCCTGCGCGGGCGTGAAGCCGAAGCTCTGCATCAGCTCGAACTCATACGCCTGGCGGCCGTGGAAGTTGAAGGGCGTGCCGGCGTCGGTGCCGAAGGTGTGGCGCACGCCGCGGCGCAGGCCCTCGCGGATGCCCCATTCATGGCGCTCATAGACCTGCTTGGCCTTGTCGACCATCCACGGCACGAGCCCGTGCTTCGGGCCCTCGGTGATGATCCGCTCGGCAGCGATGATCGTCGGGGTGTGGTAGGTGCCGTTTTCGCAGAAGAGGTCGAGCGCCTCGTCGTCCATCATCATGCCGTGCTCGACCGAGGTGATGCCGGCGCGCGACGCGGCCTTGATCCCCTCGGTGCCGTGCGCGTGGGCGGCGGTGTGGACGCCGTACATCCGGGCGATCTCGACGACGGCTTTGAGCTCGTCGAGCGTCAGCTGCTGCGAGCCGACGGTCGTCCCGCGGCTCATCACGCCGCCGGTCGCCATCACCTTGATGAAATCGCAGCCGTATTTCAGGTTGAACCGCGCGGCGCGGCGCGCCTCGTCCGCGCCGTCGACGACGATCCCGTCATGCCGCAGGTCGGAGATGTAGGGGCTGAAATGGCTGTCGGCATGACCGCCGGTCGAGGTGATGCAGCGCCCCGCCGAAAAGACGCGCGGGCCCGTGAGGTCGCCGCGGGCGATCGCGTCGCGGACGCTGTGGTTGATATACTCCGCTCCGCCGCAGTCGCGGATCGTCGTAAATCCGGCGAGCAGATCGGCGCGCGCGTTTTTGATCGCGCGGACGGTCAGCTCGCCCGGCAGGATATAGGCGTCCTCTCCCTGCGGCTCGTTGCCGACCGAGGTCAGGTGCGTGTGCGCGTCAATCAGTCCGGGCATGACGAACAGCCCGCTCAGATCGACGGTCTCATAGCCCTCCGGCGCCGCCGTGCCGGTCCGCACGTCCGTGATCTTCCCGTTCTCAATCAGGACGAGCGCGTGTTCCGAAATGCTTGCATCCGCGCTGTTGAACAGTTTTCCGCAGAGAATGGCCGTTTTCATATCGCATACCTCCTTGTGCAAATCGTTTTTATTCCTCCGCCGGGCCGCCGTGCTCCTCGCAGAGCTGCCGCGCGATCTCCGCCATCAGCACGTTCATGCGGCCGGCGTCGGCGATGTCGTTTGTGCAGAAGCAGAGGATGAAGGGCCGCTTCGCGTAGACCAGGGCGCAGTCGTGGGTGATGCCGTCGTCCTCGCCGGTCTTGTGGGCGATGTGCATGTCGAGCTGCAGCAGCAGCGGGATCTTGTTGTTGCACTGCTGGCCGGAGAGAATCTCCAGCATCTGCCGCGACGCGGCGGCCGAGATCAGCTCGCCGCGGTACATCTTCTCCAGCAGCAGGCCGATCTCGCCCGCCGAGACGGTGTTGGTCAGGCCGCGGTACGCGGGGCGGCGCTCGAACAGCTTGCGGCGCAGGACGCATTCGCGCAGGCCGAGGGCGCGCATCGTGGCGTTGACATTGTCGATGCCGACCAGATCGATCAGCAGGTTGGTCGCCATGTTGTCCGAAATCGTAATCATCAGCCAGCACAGGTCGAGCGGCGTCACCCGCGCCCCGGCGTGAAAGAAGGTCAGCACGCCGCAGATCGGCACCCGGTCCGCGTCGCGCACCTCGATCAGCAGGTCGGGATCGATCTGCTTCGCCTCAATCTGGCGGAACAGCTCGATCATCACCGGGATCTTGATGACGCTCGCCGCGCCCATCGGCTCGTGCGCGCGCAGCTCCGCCGTCTCGCCGGTGGTCAGATCCTTGTAGTAAAAGCCCACCTTGCCGGGAACGGCGCGCAGCCGCTCCAGAACGGATTCTTCCATATTCATTCCTCCTCAGCCCGTCACGCCCCTGAGCAGCAGGGGCGTCACAAATCCTTCAATGAGCGCCGCCACGACCAGCAGCGGCAGCACGATGCAGAGATAAAAGCGCAGCAGGGCGGGCAGGGCCCGCTCGAGAGGCACGGCGCCGTCGCGCCGCAGCACGGTGCGGCACATGTTGCGGCACAGCCACATCCCGGCCGCGACCGCCAGCATGATGGCGGGGATCTCAAACACGCCGTGCGGCAGCAACCCGCGCACAATAAGCGCCGTCACGCTCACGCCCTTGGCGCCGACCACGGCCAGCACGCCGCCGATCACCACGGCGTTGACGACCAGCGGCACCACCGGCAGGAACAGGAAGGGCAGCAGCCCGAAGGCGACGCTGAGAGCGGCGCTGCGGGCGTTGTTGCCGAGGATGGCCAGCCAGGAGACGCTGCCGTCCTCGCTGACGCCCAGCTCCTTTACCAGCTTGGAGAACTGGTCGAAGATGCGCTGCGCCTGCTCCGGCATGGCCCGCAGCGCGAAATAGCAGCCCGCGGACAGGACGAGAAAGACCGCCAGCGCGATCAGGAAACGCCTGGCGATGTGGTCGCGGTAAAACTCGTGGGCCAGCTTGAATTGATGTCCGATCCAGCTCATTCTTCTTTTCCTCCCGGCTTTCTGCCGAACAGGCCCTCCCGGGCGCCGCCCGCGCGCGGGCGCGCCAGATAGGTCTCCCGATATTGCTTTTTGAGCGTCTCGTGCGCCGCCCGCGCCGTCCGCTCGTCGCCGAACAGGCCGAAGATCGCGGAGCCGGAGCCGGTCATGCGCGCGCCGAGGGCGCCGCAGGCCAGCAGCCGCTCCCGCAGGGCGGCGATGGCGGGATGGGCGGCCGCGACCGGCCCCTCCAGGGCGTTCTCCAGTGCGGCGGCGACCCGGGCCGGATCGCCCGCCTCCAGCGCCGCCAGCATCGCCCGCTCGTCGCCCGGCGGCGCGGGCGGGAAGGCGTCGAACAGGCCGAAGGCCTGCTTGGTGGAGACCGAAAAGGCCGGCTTGACAATGACGACGGGACAGTCCGGCAGCGCCGGAACGGGGCGCAGCCGCTCCCCGACCCCGCCCGCCAGCGCCGCGCCGCCCGTCAGGCAGAAGGGCACGTCGGCGCCCAGCTCCAGGCCGAGCGCGGCCAGCTGCTCCGGGGTGAAGGGGGCGCGGAAGGCGCGGTTGAGCGTGCGCAGCACGGCGGCGGCGTCGGTGCTGCCGCCCGCCATACCGGCGCCGACCGGGACATTTTTGCGGATATTGAGATACAGACCCTCGTTTTGGATCCCGGCGCGCTCAAAAAACAGCTCGGCGGCGCGCCAGGCCAGATTGCGCCCGTCGCGCGGCAGCCAGGGCAGGTTGGTGCGCAGCGAGATGCCACCGCGGCGGTGCAGCGTCAGCGACAGCTCGTCGCAGAGCGACACCGTCTGAAAAACGGTCGTCAGCTCGTGATAGCCGTCCTCGCGCCGCGCCCCGACGCGCAGATAGAGGTTGATCTTGGCATAGGCCCGGTCATGCAGTATCCGCATAGAAACCTCTCACAGCTCCACGGCCCGCGCGGGGCAGAGCTCGTGGCAGCAATAGCACTGGATGCACTTCTTTTTGTCGAGCACGGCCCGTCCGTCCCGCACCGCGATGGCCCCGCGGGGACAGGCGGCGGCGCAGCGCCCGCAGCCGACGCACCGGTCGCCGAAGCGGGGAAAGGGCAGCAGCAGCCGCTGCAGCGGCACGCGCAGCGGGCGCGGCAGATAGCCGAGCATGGAGTGGCTGTTGCGCAGCCGCGCCGACGGCACGAACGGCTCCGCCAGCGGCGCGACGGGATCGCCCCGCAGGGTCAGCGCCGCCGCGCGCTCCGGGACCAGGCCGCGGCGGACGGCCTCGCGGTGGAGCGGGGCGCGCTGCGGGTCGAGCCCGACCACATCCATGACGGCGAGATCGGCCGCGAAGGGGTTCTCCGACGCCGCCAGCAGGCCGACCTGCCGCACGCGGCCGCCGGACGGCCCCTTGCCGTCCATGCCCTCGACCGCGTCCACAAAGGACAGCGCCGGGGCGACGCATTCCGCCAGATCGGCCAGCATGGCGCAGAAGCGCTCCGCGTCCGGCAGGCGCGAATGCCAGGCGGCCTTCTCCAGCCCGGCGACGCAGCCGTAGAGATTCTTGGCGGCGCCGGTGAAATAGGTCAGCATGTGGGTCTTGGCCTTGCCGACCGAGATCACCGCGTCGGCCTCGGCCACCGGCGTCATCAGCCGGAAGCTGCGCGTGCGGAAGCGGACGTCGCGGTGCGAGCAGTCGGTGTTCAGGCGGGCGCCGCTGCGCGCGGCGGCCTCATCCATGCCGCAGGCGCGGTAGACCTGGGCGAGATAGGGGGCGTTGAACGGCCCGCCGGGACTGTCGGCGATGGTCACCTCGGCGCCGGCGCGGACAAAGGCGGCGGCGACGGCGGCGACCACGGCCGGGTGCGCGGTGGTCGCCGTCTGCGGGGCGCGCGCCATCAGCAGATTGGGCTTGACCAGCACGCGGCGCCCCTTGGCAAGAAAGCGCTCCGGGCCGCCCAGCGCGGCCAGCGCCCGCTCCACGGCGGCCTCCGCCTGTCCGTAATCGGGGCAGGCGGCGAGAAAGACCTCGCTGTTCATATCTTCACCTGCCGCGCGCGGCGCTTTTCAAAAACGGTGACGCTGTCGATCCCGTTGCGGCGCAGGATCGCGTAGACCTCCGGAATGCCGGAGCAGACGTGCTCCGCCTTGTGGGCGTCGCTGCCGACGGAGATGCGCCGCCCGCCCGCCGCCAGATAGTCGCGCAGCATCCAGTTCTCCCCCGCCGGCTTGCCCTGCCAGCGGCGGTAGCCGGAGCTGTTGAGCTCGAGGGCGACGCCGCTCTGCGCCAGCGCGCGCAGGAAGGGCTTCATCCGCTCGCGCCAGCGGCGCATCGAGGCCTCCGGCACGCAGGCGCGCATCATGCGCAGCGGGTAGTCGTAATGTCCGAAAATATCGATGTCGCTGACGCGCAGCATCTCCTCCGCCTCGTCGAAAAACTGGGCGTAGACGGCGTCGCAGGCCTCGAGCGAGCTGTAATCGAGATCGCGGTAGATGTCGCGGCCGGGGCGCAGATCGTGCAGGCTGCCGATGACGACGTCGAAGTCGTTGCGGGCCAGAAAGGCGCGGGCCTTCTCCGGCCAGAGATGCGGTTGCCCCAGCTCGATGCCGCAGAGCAGCTCCAGGCGCGGCGCATAGCGCGCCCGGGCGCGCTCCATCTCGGCCAGGCGCTCCGCGGAGCGGGCGTCGTAGTGCTCCGTGCCGCCGCGGGTGTCGAAATCATAATGCTCGGTGACGGCCAGCACGCCGGCGCCGCGCGCCAGCGCGGCCTCGCACAGCTCGGTCACGGAGCAGCGGCCGTCAAACGAGAACCAGGTGTGGTTGTGGAGATCGCAAAGCATGTTATCCTTCCGTTCCGTCCGATGATCGGGAGCAGGCGCCGGCGGCGCCCGATCCCATAGGTTTCAGTATAACATATTTTGCCCGCAATGTATAGAATTCCGCCCCGCGGGCAAAATAGGCAAAACCGGAAGGAGTGCTGCAAGCATGGACAAGGGAGCGCTGGCGCTGACCATCATCGGCGCGCTCAACTGGGGCATGATCGCCCTGTTCAGGTTCGATTTCGTCGCCTTTCTCTTTGACGGCCAGCTCACCGTCGGCGCGCGCATCGTCTACGGCGTGATCGCCCTCGCCGGGCTGTGGTGCGTGTCGCTGCTGTTCCGCAAAAAAGAAACCGCCTGAACAAAAAAAGCCCGCCGCAGCGGACTTTTTCGGCAGACCTCACGCCTTCCGCATCCGCGGGGGGCGTGAGGTCTGTCACAGGGGCCGTTTTACATCGGGCAATAGCCGTCCAGCAGCGCGGACAGGGCCCGGAAGCTCATGCCGAAGTCGCCGTCCAGCACCAGCCAGCGGCCGCTCGGCGGCGTCAGGCGCAGCTGCTCCGGCCCGGCAAAGACGACGCAGGCGCGCGAGGTGCGATGCTCGAGGGCCAGCACGAACGAGACGTTGTCGGACACGTCCTCGTCGTCGCCGTAGCGCTGGCGCGCGCCGGAGAGCGGCAGATCGTCCAGCAGGCGCAGCAGCGTGCCGTAGGCGGGCTGGCCGGCGCAGAAGGTGGCCTCCTTGCCGTTCTTGTAGACCGTGACGCGGTCGTATTCGTCCAGCGGGCCGAAATACTCCGCCAGCCGCGCGTGCGCCCGCTTTTTGCCGCGCACGACGCGATTGAGGACCGCCAGCCCGGCGGCGCCGGCCGCGACGGGGAGGATCAGCAGCGCGCTCTTTGCTTTTTTGTCCATGGTCATTCTCCTTTACAGCTACATCCGAAGGTGTTTTTCAGTTCAAATTGCAGCAGGCCGTTTTCTTCCCCGCAGGGGGTCATTCCCAGCTTGCGCACGACGGCGCGCGCCGCCGCGTTTTCGGGCGCGGTCTCGGCCACCAGCCGCGTCACGTCGCCGCGGGAAAAGGCGTGGACGATCAGGGCGCGCCCGCTCTCCGGCGCCAGGCCGTGGCCGCGCACGCGGCTGTCGAGCACCCAGCCGATCTCCCAGGCGCCGCGGTCGTCAAAGGGATGAAAGATGACGTGGCCGAGCAGCAGCCCTGTCTCCCGGTATTCCAGCGCCCAGACCGCGGGATGCTCGACCAGGGCGTATTTGCGCAGGAAGGCGATCGCCTCGCCGGCGTCCATCGGCTTCTGCACATAGGCCATCGTCACCGGGTCGGCCAGATAGGACGCATAGAGCAGGTCCTCCTCGGTGAACGGGCGCACCGTCAGGCGCGCAGTCTCCAGTCTCATGCCGCTCTCTCCCTCTCTCTCCGGCTTAAAGCTCGGTCACGGTCGCCGTGAGCGGCTTGCGCACGGCGTGCTGCGGGCCGGGGCGGCAGCTCTCCGCCGGATGGCCCAGCGGCAGCAGGCAGTAAGGCTCGATCCCGTCGGGCAGGGCGAACAGCTCCTTCGCCTTCGGGAAATCGACCCAGCAGCACCAGGTCGTGCCCAGTCCCAGCTCCGCGGCCGCCAGCATCATGTGGCAGGCGGCGATCGAGGCGTCCATCTCGGCGCTCGAACGGCCGTTGAAGGGGTTGACCCAGGCCTCGCGCACGTCGGCGCAGACCAGCAGGGCCATCGGGGCGTCAAAGGCGCAGCGGGTCAGCCCGCGCAGCTTCTCCATCGCCGCCGCGCTGCGGAGGACATAGACGCGCTGCGGCTGCAGGTTCTTGGCCGTCGGCGCCAGAGCGCCCGCCTCCAGCACCTTTTCCAGCAGCGCCTCTGCGACGGGCGCGGGCGAAAACTTCCGCACGGAATAGCGGGCGCGGCACAGCGAGATGAAATCCATTCGAATCGTTCCTTTCCTGCGGTCTGACGCGCCCCGTGGCCGGGGCCGCCGATCCGCCGCTTGTTCGCACCGACCGGCGCCGTCTTCCCGGCGCCGCCCGGTCAGTGTTTGATATTCAGTGTTTCATATTCAATGTTTGATATTCAGCGCTTGATATTCAGCGCTTGATATTCAGCGCTTCATGTTCAGCATGTCCAGATAACTCTGCAGGATCACCGTCGCGGCCACGGCGTCCGCCCGCCGGAACTGCGTTCCGCCGGGGCCCCGGGGGAATTTCATCGGCTGCCGGCGAATGAATCGCCGCCAGCCGGCCGCCGCACACGCGGCGGACCCGCGCGGCCGCCGTGTCTGTTCAGCGCTTCATGTTCAGCATGTCCAGGTAGCTCTGCAGGATCACCGTCGCGGCCACGGCGTCCACGCGGGCGCGCTGCCGGGCGCGCTTCTTGCCCGCGTCGCTCAGGATGCGGTTGGCGGTGACGCTGCTGCCGCGCTCGTCCCACAGCACCGTCTCCACCCCGCAGACCTGCGCCAGCTCGGCGGCGAAGGCGCGCGCCTCCTGCGCCTTGGGGCCCTCGGTGCCGTTCATGTTGACCGGCAGGCCGACGACGATGCGCCCCGGCTTCTCCGCCGCGACCTGCGCGCACAGCGCGTCGAGCAGGCGCTGGCGCGCATGCTCCGTCACCGTCAGGCAGCGCCCCGCCAAAAATCCGCTCAGATCCGAAAACGCCACGCCCGTGCGGGCCTGTCCCAGGTCGACCGCCATGATCTTCACGCCGCGCGCCACCCCGCTTTCCTGTGTTGAACCCATTATACAGCATCGCCGGCGCGGGCGCAAGGCGAAACCGCCCGGCCGGGCGCCTTGCATTTTATATAAAAATATGATAGCCTTTAAGTATATTATTGAATCTGGAGATGATACGTCTTTTATGGACGGCGGCAGTACCTTGTATCTTTTCGTGCTTCTGTTTCTGCTCATTCTCGGCGGCGGCTATTTCGCGGCGACCGAGATCGCCTTCGCCTCCGCCAACGTCATCCGTCTGCGCACCCGCGCCGAGGGCGGCGACCCGCGGGCCAAAAAGGCCGTTTACATCAGCGAGCATTTTGACCAGGCCCTGACGACCCTGCTCATCGGCAACAACGTCATGCATATCGGCAGCGCCTCCATCGCCACCCTGCTGGCCAAGCGCCTGTGGGGGCTGGGGGCCGTCACCGCCACCACCATCGTTCTGACCGTGGTGGTATTTTTCGTCAGCGAGATGACCCCGAAGCGCTTCGCCCGCGGCCATGCGGATGCGTTCGCGCTGGCGACGGCCGGCTCGCTGCGTTTTCTGATGAAGGCCCTCAAGCCCGTCGCGGCGGGCTTCACCGCCATCTCCGCCTTTCTCGGCAAGCTGCTCGGCGGCAAGAGCGCGCCGACCGTCACCGAGGAGGAGCTCACCGACCTGCTCGACAGCGCCGGCGAGCGCACCGAGCTCACCGACGAGGAGGGCAAGCTGCTCTCCTCCGCCATGGCCTTCGACCGCAAGACCGCGGCGCAGGTGATGACGCCGCTCGCACGCGTCGTCACCCTCTCCGCCGACACCCCGCCGGCCGAGGCGGTCGCCTTCGCCCGCGCCCAGCGCCACTCCCGCGTGCCGGTCTGGAGCGGGAAGCCCGACCGCATCATCGGCATCCTCTACCTGCGCGACCTGCTCAAGAGCTGGCTGCGCGAGGGCGACCGCCTCTCGCTGCGCGCGCTGCTGCAAAAGCCGGTCTCGGTCAGCGGCAGCACCCCCATCGACGAGGCGCTGCGCGCCATGAACGGCAAGCACGTCCATCTCGCCGTCGTCCGCGACGGGCACGACCTGCCCGTCGGCGTCGTCACCGCCGAGGACATCCTCGAGGAGCTGGTCGGCGAGATCTATGACGAAGAGGACCTGCCCGAAGGGAGGGACAGCCTGTGAGCGGCATTCTTCCCTATCTCGGCATCGTTGTGCTGATCTGCTTTTCCGCCTTCTTCTCCGGCTCGGAGATCGCCTTTGCCTCGGTCAACACCGAGCGCCTGCGCCGCGCGGCGGAGGCGGGCGAGCGCCGCAGCCAGACCGCCTACCGCATCTGCGTCCGCTATGAGGACGCCCTGTGCACCATCCTCATCGGCAACAACCTGGTCAACATCGCCGCCTCGTCGATGGCGACCGTCATCGCCATCTCCGTCGCCGGCGAGGGCGGCGCCGCCATCGCCACGGCGATCATGACCGTCGTCATCCTCATCTTCGGCGAGATCATGCCGAAGATCGTCGCCAAGGACCGGTGCGAGGACTTCGTGCTGCTGGCGGCGGGGCCGCTGCGCGTGCTGATGATCCTCACCCGGCCCATCGTCGTCGCGGTCAACTGGGCCATTGCCCGCCTCTCCCGGCTCTGGGGCGAGGCGCCGCCCGAGGGCGCCATGAGCGCCGACGAGCTGCGCACCATCATCGAGACCGTCGAGGACGAGGGCGTCATCGACGAGGACCGCTCCGACCTGCTGCAGTCGGCCATCGTCTTCAGCGACACCACCGTGCAGGAGATCCTGACCCCGCGCGTCGATATGGAAGCGGTCGATTTCTCCGAACCGCGCGCCGAGCAGCTGGCGCTGATGTTCGAATCGCGCCACTCGCGCCTGCCCGTCTATGACGGCGACATCGACAGCATCGACGGCACGCTCTATCTCAACCAGGTGTTCAAGGCGCTGGCCGCCGACCCCGACTGCGACCTGCGCGCCCTGGTGCAGCCGGTCTGCTGTCTGCACCGCAGCGCCAAGCTGCCGGTGGCGCTCTCCGAGCTGCGCCACCGCCGCCAGCACCTCGCCGTCGTCGTCGACGACTACGGCGGCACCTGCGGCGTCGTCACCCTCGAGGACATCCTCGAGGAGCTGGTCGGCGAGCTGTGGGACGAGAGCGACCGCGTCGCCCCCGAGCTGCGGCAGACCGGCGCGCACGACTGGGTCGTCAGCGGCAACATGCTGATCGACGACCTGCTCGACGAGCTGGAGGTCGAGAGCCGCTACGAGGGCGACTGCGCCACCGTCGGCGGCTGGGCGGTCGAGGCCCTGGGCCGCTTCCCGCAGGAGGGCGACGTGTTCCGCTTCGCCAACCTGACGCTGACGGTCGCGGCCCTCGACGAGCTGCGCGTCAAGTCGGTGCGCGTCCACGCCGAGCCGGTCGCCGGCGAGGACGCCTGAAACGCTGTCTTTTCAGGCGGTTCCGGGTATATCATCGAAGATATACCTCAATAACGCGAAAGCATTGGAATTCCTGATGCAGATCTTGTACAATAAGTCCGTAAAAAGTTATCGATACATATATATCGAAAGGACGTCTGCTCATGGATAACGAACTGAAAAAGACAGTCAGTCCGCTGCAAGGCCTGGCTCTGGTCGTCGGCATGATCATCGGCTCCGGCATCTTCCTCAAGCCCGGCATTGTCCTGAACGCCGCCGGCAGCACCAATTCGGCGCTGTTCGCCTGGATTCTCGGCGGCATCATCACCCTGGCCTCGGCGCTGTCGGTGGCGGAAATCGCCTCCAACCTGCCGCGCGCCGGCGGTCTGTACGCCTATCTGGAGGAGCTCTACGGACCCCGCTGGGGCTTTCTGCTCGGCTGGGTGCAGTCGATCATCTCCTATCCCGCCTCGGTCGCCGCGCAGGCGATCGCCTTCTCGGTCTACGCCGGCTATTTCGTTGAGCTGACCGTCTGGCAGGGCCGCCTGCTGGCGCTCGCCGTGCTGGCGCTGCTGCTCGGCCTGAACGTCCTCTCCACCCGCTGCGGCGGCTTCATCCAGGTCGCCGCCACCATCGGCAAGCTCGTGCCGGTGGCCGCGATCCTCTTCATGGGCTTCTACAAGGGCTCAATGCCCGGCGCCGCCGGCCTGAACGGCGGGCTGCTCGGCACCTCCGGCGGCGCGCTCGGCGTGGCCATTCTCGGCACGCTGTGGGCCTATGACGGCTGGATCGGCGTCACCAACATGGCAGGCGAGATGAAGAATCCGCGCCGCAGCCTGCCGCGCGTCATCTTCGCCGGCATCATCTTCGTCATCGGCGTCTATGCGCTGTTCAACATCGTCATCTTCCGCACCCTCCCGGCCGACCAGCTCGCCGCCTCGGCGACGCCGGGCTCCGACGCCGCCACCGCTCTGTTCGGCAAGCACGGCGCCGCCTTCCTGACGGCCGGCATCATGGTCTCGGTCTTCGGCGCCCTCAACGGCTACCTGATGACCGCGGCCCGCGTCCCGCAGGCGATGGCCGAGCGCGGCCAGCTGCCCCTCAGCCGCGTGATCGGCAAGATCAACCCCCGCTTCGGCACCCCGGCCAACGCCCTTGTCATGCAGGCGCTGCTCGCCGTCGTCTATATCCTCTCCGGCACCTTCAACACCCTGACCGACCTGCTGGTCTTCGTGCTGTGGATTTTCTTCACGATGGGCGTGTTCGCGGTCTTTATCCTCCGCAAGCGCGGCCTGTCCTCCAAGGAGAACTACCGCGTGCCCCTCTACCCGGTGACGCCGATCATCGGCATCGCCGGCGGCATCTTCATCCTGGTCAGCACCGTGCTGGAGACGCCGGTGCGCTCGCTCATCGGCATCGGCATCACCCTGCTCGGCCTGCCGGTCTACGCCTTCATCAGCCGCAAGAAATAAGCGTCCCGTCCCGATCAAAACGAACAGCCGCCGCCCGGTTATGGGCGGCGGCTGTTTTTCAGTACATCACGCGGGCGTGGTTTTCCCGCAGCAGCTCGCGCGAGAGGGTCGCGCCGGTGCGGCGGTCGATGCCGGTGCGGATCACGCGCCCGCAGCGGAAGGTGCCCTCCGGCTCCTCGACAAAGCACTCGTCCTCGGCGTGGACGTGATAGCGCACCGGCTGCTCCCCGTCGGCGCGCAGCTCGCCGCGCAGATACGCGCCGTCCACGCGCACACGGAGCTGATAGGTGCGCGCCGTGCCGTTGTAGAGCCGGTAATCGAGCGCGTCGCAGGCGACCGAGGTCCCGGTGCCGAAGGGGATCTGCCGCCCGTAGTCCGGGAACAGGTCGAGCTGGTCGTGATGGTGCTGCTCGGCGATGGTCAGCTCGCTGTGCAGCGCCATCCAGTGGATCAGGTTGGTCATCTGGCACATCCCGCCGCCGACGCCGGTGCCCGGCGCGCCGCCGCGGATCACCAGCCCCTCGCGGTAGCCCTTCTCCGCCGTGCAGGCGCCCACCAGGCGCCAGAAGGAGAAGGTCTCCCCGGGGCGGATGAGGATGCCGTCGAGCCGCGGCGCGGCCAGGGCGAGGTTGACCGCCTTGTTCTCCTGCAGGCGCATATCGACATTGCCCAGCCGCCGCCGGATCAGGGAGGCGTGGACATAGACGCAGACGGGCAGGGCCGCGCCGCGCGTCTCCGCGAAGCGCACGCCCGCCAGACGGTCGCGCAGGACCCGTCCGGCATGACAGCGAAGGACCGCCAGCTTCCAGGCCAGCGGTCCCAGCTCGCAGAAATGCCTTCTCACGGCAGCGGCACGTAGCCCATGTTCTGGGCCACCTGCTGTCCCTCGCTGCTCAGCAGATAGGTGAGCAGCTTGCGCGCCGGCGAATCGGCCGCCGCGTCCTTGCGGAGCACGGCGTAATAGCCGTCCACCAGCGGATAGGTGCCGTCGCGGATGGTGTCCGCCGTCGGCGTCACGCCGTCCACGGCCAGCAGGCGCGAGCCCTTGTCCACATACATGCCGGAGGCGTAATAGTAGACCGAATAGCCGATCGCGCCGGCGCCGGCGTCGTAATCGGAGACGACATCGACCAGGCCCTCCATCGTGGCGGGCTTGAGCTCGTCGGGCGCCGCCATGATCTCGGTCTGGGGCACGACGAGCTTATACATCAGCGTCTGGCTGCCGCTGTTGTCCTGGCGCTGATAGGCGACAATGGGCAGATCGTCCCCGCCCAGCGCGCTCCAGTTGGTGATCTTGCCGCGGTAGACGTCGCGCAGCTGCTCGAGCGGCACGCTCTGCACCGGGTTCTGGCTGTTGACCAGGAACACGAAGGCGTCGAGCGTCACGCGCGTGACCTCGAACTCCGTGCCGCTGTCGGCCATCATCTGCTCCTCCTCGGCGGAGGGCGGCGTGACGAAGATGATGTCGGCCGTGCCGGCAATCAGGTTTTCATAGGCCGCGTGCGTCTTGTTGTGATGGACATAGTCCGCCGCCTGCTCCGGCGTGTAGCCGAGCAGCGCCTGCACCAGCCCCTCGGAGAGCGGGATGGTCGCCGTGCTGCCGTCGATGCGGGGCATGGTGTCCGCCGTGAAGAGCGCGTCGGCGGCCGGCGCGGGCGTCGTGGTCTCCGCCGGCACCTCGGTCGAGGCGGGCGTCTCCGCCGGCGTCTCCGTCTTTTTGTCGCAGGCGGCCAGCGCCGCCAGCAGGAGCGCCGCCATCAGCAGCGCCGTCCATTTTTTCATTTTGTCTCCTCCCATGCAAACAGGTCGCGGTTGGTCATCGCGGGCTCGAGCGTCCAGTAGTTTGCGGCGCCGTCGTTGCCCCACAGATCGAGACCGCTGCCGACCATAAAGCTCGTGCTGTCCAGCAGGGCGCGGGCCTGCGCCTCCGTCCGCCCCTCTCCGGTCAGGGCCGCGACGGCGGCCTCCGGATCGCGCAGCAGGGTGCGCAGCGTCACCTGCGCGCCGCTGTGCAGATCAAACACGCTCTTGAGCTCGGTGTGCACGGCGGCCGTGCCGCCGTCGATGTCCAGATTATAGCTGACGGTGAGGAAGGGGCCGACGACATTGTAGGAGGGCAGAACGCCGACCCAGACCGACCCCGCGGCGGGGTTCAGCTGCTTGTACTGCGCCGCGACCCAGTCGAGCGCCTGCTGGCCGAGGGTCTGCAGCGCCGCGTCGATCGCCGCGGCGGCGTTTTCCGGCGCGCCGCCGCTGAGGCGGACCAGCTGCGCCGTCGAGCCGTCCGGCAGCGCGGCCTGCTCGCTGCGGAAGCGCAGGTCGTACTGCTCCGGCGCGTAGGCGTTGGTCTGCGCCCCCTCGAAGCCCGCGGAGGCGTCGCCCCACAGCACCGGCATCTGGCGCCAGAAATCGCCCAGCTCGAAATAGAGCGCCGTGCCGGGCACTCCGGTCGGGCTGAGCGTGCCGAGATAGGGGCAGCGGTCGGTCAGCTCGACCTCCAGGCTGCCGTCGCTGACAAAGATCAGCGGATAGTCGGCGGGCAGGCCGGCAAAGGGCCGCGTCAGCTCATAGCCGTCGCCCTCGCTCTCGTCCTGCGCGCCCGAGAGCCGCGCGGTCACGGCGGCGTTGAGCAGCGCCATGTAGTCGCAGTCGGGTGCGAACAGCTCGGAGAGCGTCATGCGGTGGCCGTCGCGCAGGTCGTAATAGAGGGCGGCCGCGTAGGCGGTGGTTGTATCGCTTGCCAGCGCGGCGCCGTCCGCATCGCAGTAGTTCACCGTGTACCAGCCCTGGCCCTGCACGCACAGCAGATTGCCGACGATGTTGAGGCTGTCGCTGATGGAATAGGTGGCCTGCGTCGAGGCGGCGCCGGTCTCGGCCATGCGCGCCGCGAGGTCGGGCGTCGGACGGCGGGCGGCGAGGTCGTCGTTCATCGCCTGGATGTCCTTCTCGATCTGGCCCTTGAGCAGCACGTTCTTCATGCCGGTCAGCTCGATCTTCGTCACCGAGACCGTGCAGCCGGTCTCATTGGTGCGCTCCTCGCTCGAGGTGTAAAAATTATAGAGGACGTTGAGCACGCCGGGCGCGCCGGCGTCGGTCTTTTCTCCCGTGCCCATGGCGGAGGCGGACGGCTCGTTCCAGCCGAGGCCGTAAGGATCGGCCATGGTCCCGTCCGGCAGCGTTTTTTCCGGCTCAGGCGTCGTCGGCTCCGGTTCCGGTGTCGGCGCCTTCTCCTTCGTCTCCGTGCAGGCGCACAGAGTGCACAGCATCAGCGCCGCCAGCAGCAGCGCGAGCAATCGTTTCAACGGCGATCCCTCCTGTTTCAGCCGTTATTGTACCATTTCGCGCGCGGGAATGCCACTACAATTTGGTGACAGGGATGCCGAAGCGGGCTCCGGCGCCCCGCGCGCGCTCTGTCTTTCAGACGTGCGGCGGCCCCGTTTTGTTCCGGACGGAGCAAAATATTCTGCTCCGTCCGGCCGGCGCCGCCCTCAGAAGCGGTCCTTTCCGCCGCTTTTTTCGATCTGCCGCTGCCTTTTGGCGACCTCCTTGTGCCACTGCTGCCGGCGGCGCAGATAGGCGGCCTTGTCGTCCGCGTAGGCCGCTTCGCCGCGCAGACGGCACCAGCTCTCCCACCGCTCCCGCGGCAGGGCGCCGCTCTCGAGCGCGGCGCGGACGACGCAGCCCGGCTCGCGCTCATGGCGGCAGTCGGAGAAGCGGCAGCGGCCCAGGTATTGCTCGACGTCGGCGAAGGTCTCGCTCAGCCCCTCCGCCGCGTCCCACATGCCGAGGGCGCGCATGCCCGGCGTGTCGATCACCAGCGCCCCGCCCGGCAGCCGCAGCAGCTGGCGGTGCGTCGTGGTGTGCCGCCCGCGGCCATCCTCGGCGCGGATCTCGCCCGTCTGCATCAGCTCCGCGCCCGCCAGGGCGTTGACCAGGCTCGATTTGCCGACGCCGGACGAGCCGAGCAGCACGAAGGTGCGCCCCGGGCGCAGCCGGGCGGCCAGCGCCTCCAGCCCCTCGCCGGTCCGCACGCTGACGGCATGGACCGGGACGCCCGGCGCGGCGCCCTCCGCCGCGCGCAGCAGCGCGGCGCTCTCCGCCGCCAGATCGGCCTTGGTCAGCACGACCACGGGCGACGCGCCCGACTGCCAGGCCTGCGCCAGATAGCGCTCCAGCCGGTGCAGATTGAAATCCCGGTTGAGCGACTGCAAAATCAGCACCTCGTCAAAATTGGCGGCGACCGCCTGCTCGCGCGGGACCGGCCCCGGCTCGCGCCGCACAAACACCGTCCGCCGCGGCAGCGTGCGCAGGATGCGGCATTCCTCCTGCGCCGCGCCGTCGATCAGCACCTCGTCCCCGACGGTCGGGAACAGCTCCCCGCCGCCGTAATAGGCCGCGGTCTTGAGGCGGCCGGAGCGCTCTCCCGCCGCGCAGATCAGCTCATAGCGCTCCCGGTACACCGCCGTGACGCGGGCGGGCTCGCCCGCCGCGCCCTGCGGCAGATGCTCCGGAAACACGCCGTATTCTCTCAGATCGATCATTCGATCCCTCCGTTTTTCTGATATTGAAATTGGAAACCCGTGTCAAACTGCTGTCAATCATCCTGCATTCCTCCTTTTTTCGCTGCGGACGCCGAAAAACGGGCGCAAAAATACCGCGGCAGGGCCGGCCTCCGCTGAGGCTGCTCCGCCGCGGCGTCCGCGGTCAAACAAAAGGAACACGACTTTTCGGCCGTATCCCCGTGCAGCATTCATGAAAGGTTCCCTGGCGGCGCCGTCCCGCTCGCGCGGGCCGCGCCCGATATTCGGTTTTAGGCCGCAGCCACCTCAAACACCGACATCCTTCATTTCCCCTTTCGTGGTGAACTTGTCCCTTCGGACGCCTTCATTATAGCGGCTCCGCCCGCGCCTGTCAACAAAAAGCGCCGCCGTCCGCAGCGGGACGGCGGCGCACCGGCGGACGCTCCGCGTCATGCCTCCGCGCGGACAAAGGTGCGGCGGCGGTCGCTGATGCGGACGACCGTGCTCTCCGCCGGGGTGCGCAGCTCGACGCTGCCGGCGCGGAAGGCGGGCAGGTCGCCGGCGGTCACCGCCGCGCCCAGCGGCAGGCCCTCGAGATCGATCTCCACCGTGTCGAACAGATCCTCGGGCAGCGCGGTGTACTCGATCTCATAGAGCGTCTGCGACAGCACGCCGCCGACCATCTCGCGGTTCCTGAGCGTCACGCCCGCCCTGCCCGCGACGCGCACGGCGGGGTCGAGGGCCAGAAAATCGACGTGCTCGATCTCGCCGGACGGCGCGGCGCGGCCGATCTCGCGCACCTGCGCCGGGATGCGGCGGCCGCCGACCTCCAGCATCACCGGGGTGCCGGGGCGGCAGCGGCGGCGCAGCCCGGCGGCCGCGCCGCTCTCCATCTGCAGCGACAGCGGGGCCGGCAGCGGCCCGCCGTAGACCGCGCAGGGCACCCGCCCGCTCCGGCGGAGCTGGCTGCCCTTGGCGGCGGGGTCTCTCTCTTCGGCTCTGACGACGTACATGATGAAATCCTCCTAAAAAAATAATGGCAGATCTGTAAAAAAAGAAGGGCTTTTCATACAGCGCCGCGCGGCGCAATACCAAAAGCCCTTCTTATAGACGGTTCTTTTTCTATTTAATTTTCTTTTGTCTGTTTTCAGTATAGCAGACGGGCCGCCAAAAGGCAACCCCCAAAATTCTCCGGGCCGGAACGCCCTCAGTCGAGCTCGCGCGCCATCAGCACGCCCATGGCGGAGGCCATCATCAGGCCGCGCGTCCAGCCGCTGCTGTCGCCGAGGCAGTGAAGGCCGGGGACGCTGGTGGTGAAATGCGCGTCCATCCGGACGCGGTTGCTGTAAAACTTGAGCTCGGGCGAATAGAGCAGGGTCTCAATGGAGGCGAAGCCGGGGACGACCTGATCGACCGCCTGGATGAAATTGATAATATTAATCATCGCCCGATAGGGCATCGCGGCGGTGATGTCGCCGGCGACGGCGTCGGGCAGCGTCGGGCGGACGTTGCTCTGGGCCAGCTCCTTGTCCCAGGTGCGCTTGCCGTCGAGGATGTCGCCGAAGCGCTGCACGAGGATGTGGCCGGCGCCGAGCATGTTGGTCAGCTCGCCGATCTTCTGCGCATAGGCGATCGGCTGGTTGAAGGGCGCGGTGAAGTTGTGCGAGCAGAGAATGGCGAGGTTGGTGTTTTCGCTCTTCAGCTCCTTGTAGGAGTGGCCGTTGACGACGGCGAGGTCGTTGTCGTAGTTCTCCTGGCTGACGAAGCCGCCGGGGTTCTGGCAGAAGGTGCGCACCTTGTTCTTGAACGGGTGCGGATAGCCGATGAGCTTGGACTCGTAGAGGACGTTGTTGACCGTCTCCATGACCTCGTTGCGCACCTCGACGCGCACGCCGATGTCCACCGTGCCGGGGACGTGGGCGATGTTGTGCGCGGCGCACAGGCGCTCGAGCCAGTCGGCGCCGCGGCGGCCGGTGGCGATCACCGTGTTCTCCGCCTCGACCTCCATTGTCTGCTCGCCCTTGTGCAGCCGGACGCCGCGGCAGACGCCGTTGAGGATCAGGTCGGTGCATTCCCAGCCGAAGAGGATCTCCACACCGCTCTGCTGAAGGTGCTTTTCGATGGCGAGGTAGATCTCCTGCGCCTTCTCCGTCCCCAGATGGCGGATCGGACAGTCGACCAGCTTGAGGCCGGCCTGGATGGCGCGCTTGCGGATCTCCTTGACGGCGGCGGTGTTGGAAACGCCCTCGACGCGCGTGTCCGCGCCGAACTCCAGATAGATCTTGTCCGTGTAGTCGATGGTCTCCTGCGCCTTGTCGAAGCCGATCAGCTCCGGCAGATCGCCGCCGACCTCCGCGGAGAGCGAGAGCTTGCCGTCCGAAAAGGCGCCGGCGCCGGAGAAGCCGGTCGTGATCTGGCAGTAGGGGCGGCAGTTGACGCAGCGCTTGGTCTCGAGCTTCGGGCAGCGGCGCTCCTCGATGGCGCGGCCCTTTTCGACGAGCAGGATGCTTTTCTTGCTCCCGCGGCGCAGCAGCTCGAGCGCGGTGAAGATGCCGGCCGGGCCGGCGCCGATGATGACGACGTCTTTCTTCATATCGTATAAACCTCCAAGATCAGGAAACATTTGGGCTCCGAAGATTATATCACAGTTTTTGTGAAAAAACATTGAATTTCTGCCGGGGGATGCTAAAATATAAGAGTTAATGATAAAAAGATAATGGGGGAATTTGTGTGTGCCGACAGGGTTTTGACAACCATCTCTACATCGAAAAGCAGTCCGCGATGATCCGCCAGCGGATCGAGCAGCTCGGCGGCAAGCTCTATCTCGAGTTCGGCGGCAAGCTCTTTGACGACTACCACGCCTCGCGCGTGCTGCCCGGCTTCGCGCCCGACAGCAAGATCCAGATGCTCAAAGCCATGGCCGACAAGGCCGAAATCATCATCGCCATCAACGCCGGCGACATCGCCAAGAACAAGATCCGCGGCGACCTCGGCATCACCTACGACCTCGACGTGCTGCGCCTGATCGACGCCTTCCGCGCCTTCGGCCTCTATGTCGGCAGCGTCGTCATCACCTGCTTCATGGGCGAGCCGTCGGCCGTCGCCTTCAAGGAGAAGCTCGAAAAGCTCGGCCTGCCGGTCTATCTCCACTACCCGATCGAGGGCTATCCGATGAACGTCCCCCTGATCGTCTCGGAGGACGGCTTCGGCAAGAACGACTATGTCGAGACGCAGCGGCCGCTGGTCGTCGTCACCGCTCCCGGCCCGGGCAGCGGCAAGATGGCGGTCTGCCTCTCGCAGCTCTATCACGAATATCTGCGCGGCGTCAAGGCGGGCTATGCCAAGTTCGAGACCTTCCCCATCTGGAACCTGCCGCTCAAGCATCCCGTCAACCTCGCCTATGAGGCGGCGACCGCCGACCTCAACGACGTCAACATGATCGACCCCTACCACCTCGAGGCCTACGGCAAGACCACGGTCAACTACAACCGCGACGTCGAGGTGTTCCCCGTGCTCAACGCCATCTTTGAGCGCATCCAGGGCGTCAGCCCCTACCGCTCCCCCACCGACATGGGCGTCAACATGGCGGGCTACGCCATCGTCGACGACGCGGCCTGCGTGGCCGCCGCGCGGCAGGAGATCATCCGCCGCTATTACGCCGCCCGCTGCGACCTCCGCAAGGGCTACGGCGGCGAGGCCGCCGTGCAGAAGATCGAGCTGATTATGAAGCAGGCCGGCATCAGCGAGAGCGACCGCCCCGTCGTCGCCGCCGCCAAGGCGCGCGCCGAGGAGACCGCGCTGCCCGCCGTCGCCATCGAGCTGCCGGACGGACGGATCGTCACCGGCAAGACCTCCGACCTGCTCGGCCCCTCCGCCGCGGCGCTGCTCAACGCCGTCAAGGGCATCTGCCGGATGCCGAAGGAGACCAATCTCATCACCCGCAGCGTCATCGAGCCGGTGCAGCGCATGAAGCTCGACGTGCTCGGCAACCACAACCCGCGCCTGCACTCCGACGAGGTGCTGGTCGCCCTGAGCATCAGCGCCGCCATGAGCGGCGAGGCCGCCCGCGCCGTGCGCCATCTGGCCGACCTGCGGGGCTGCGAGGCCCATTCGACCGTCATCCTCTCCCAGGTGGACGCCGACATCTACCGCAAGCTCGGCCTCAACCTCACCTGCGAGCCGACCTATCAGACCAAAAAGCTGTTCCACAAATAACGCGCGTTTCCCTCCGGCCCGTCGAACGACGGGCCTTTTTTTACGCCGCGGCGCAACGGCGGCCGCTTTTTCGGATGTATAGGGGTGAAGGCCTTCCACTCTCAGACAAAGGGGTTGATTTCATGGAGGACAGCGAAATTGTCGGGCTGTTCTGGGCGCGCTCGGAGCAGGCGCTCGCCGAGACCGCGGCGAAATACGGCGCCTACTGCCGCCGCATCGCGCTCGACATCCTGCGCAGTCCGGAGGACGCGGAGGAATGCGTCAACGACGCCTACGGCAAGGCCTGGGACGCCATCCCGCCGCACCGGCCGGAGCGGCTCTCGACCTTTCTCGGCAAGATCACGCGCAACCTTGCGCTCCAGCGCAGCCTGCGCGGGCGGGCGCAGAAGCGCGGCGGCGGCGAGACCGCCCTGGCGCTCTCCGAGCTGGAGGAATGCGTGCCCGCCCGCGGCGAGGTCGGGGACGCGCTCGACGCGCAGACCCTGGCGACCGCGCTGGACGCCTTTCTCCGCGCCCAGCCGGCGCGGGCGCGCCGGCTCTTTCTCGCGCGGTACTGGTATCTGCTGCCGGTCGCCGAGATCGCGGCCCGCTGCGGCCTGAGCGAAAGCAGCGTCAAATCCAGCCTGTTCCGCACGCGGAGCAAGCTCAAAATCTGGCTTGAACGGGAGGGGTTCTCATGCTGAACGCCGAAAAAATACTTCTGGCCGTCGGGGATGTCTCGGACGACCTGATCGAGGCCGCGGCGCTGCCCGCGGCCCCGGTGCGGCGGACGCGTCCGGCGCGGCGGCTGGCGGTCTGCCTGCTGGCGGCGGCGCTGCTGATCGCCTCGCTGGCGACGGCGATGGCCGTCAGCGACGGCTTCCGCGCCGCAGTCCATGCGTTTTTCCACCTCACGGCGGTCGAGACCGGCGCACCGGCGGACGCAGGCGAAACGCCGGTCAGCGCCGCGCTGGGCGACGGCGTCCGCGCCGTCTATCTGCAGCTGGATTCCGTCCGCGACTGCGCGAACGGCGTGATCCGCCTGCAGGACGGCAGCGCCCTCGCCCTGCGGGACGGCGCGCTCGTCCCCGTCCGGCTGCGCGAAACGACGGCCGCGGTCACCTGGGACGGGACCGTGTTCCGGGTCGACCTGTTCTGGCAGACCGGGGACGGCGCGCTGGCGCTGTTCGCGGAGGGCAAGACCGCCGCCGACGACCGGGCGTGGAGCGCCGTCCCGCTCGGCAGCCGCACCGACGCCGTGGCCCTGCTGCTCTCCGCCGGCCGGCAGGAGGCGCGCCGCGAGCGGTTCCTGCTGCTCGATCTCGAGACCGGGGCGACCAGCGACCCGCTCGCGCTCTGCGGCGCGGACGGCGCGGACTTCACCTTTGAATCCGGCGCGCCGGACGGCGGCGCCGCGCTGCTGCGCCGCGGAGAGGCCCTGTTCCTCTGCGATCTGCGCGCGCACACCCTGCGCGATGTCGATGCGCTGGCAGGCGCGGCGGCGGACGCCGCCTGGTTCGTCTCTGCGGACACGCTGGCCTGCCGCATCCCGGCGGACGGCGGATTTGCCGTCCTCACCGTCCCGCTCGGCGGCGGCGCGCCGGCGGCGCGCTTCTCCGGCCTGCAGGAGTACGCGGCCGGCAGCGGCGGCATGATCTTCACCGGCGGGCGGTACGGGCTTGACGTCGCCGCCGGCGGCAGTGCCGCGGTCTGCGATTTTCTCACCGGCACACGCACGCCGATCGCGGACTTCGCCTTTGACGCGAACGCCTTTGTCGGCCTCAGCCCTGCGGGGACGCGGCTGCTGTTCGCCCGCTTTGGCGGCGAAGACGGCCTCGGGCTGACGCAGCTCGGCCTGCTCGACCTCGAGACCGGCCGCTTCCGCGCCTTTGACCGCGCGGCAGGCGAATGCCGTCCCGGGGAGTCCCTCGGCTGGTTCGACCGCCGCAGTCCGCTGCTGACCTCCGCCGGCGGCGCGCTCACCGTTTACCGCTTCAGCTGAAGCGGGCGCGGCCCGTTTGCGCATAAAGCGCGCCGCGGCGCGCATCCTAAGCGAAAAAGCGGGGAGACGATGCGTTTGATGTCAACGGGGATCGCCGAACCGGCGGACGGACGGCTGCGCGCGGCGCTGACGGCGGCGCTGCGGGCGCGGGGCAGCGCCGCGCCCCTGCGCCGCTGCCGGACCGGCGGGCGCTGGGACCTGCTGCTGTGCGCCAGCGCCGCTTCCCTGCCGCCCGGGAGCGAAGCGCGGCTGCTGATCGTGTCCGCGGACTGCGCCGGAGCGGCGGCCCGCCGCTGCCGGGCCGGGACGGTGATGACCTGCGGCCTCGACCCGCGCTGCACGCTCACCCCCTCGGCCCTGCTCGACGACGGGCTGGCCGCCCTGCGGCGCGAGCTGCCGCTGCCCGACGGCCGCCTGCTGCTGCCGTGCGAAACGGCGCTCTGGCCCGCGGGCCCGGCGGCGCACCGCCTGCTGATGACGGCGGCCCTGCTCGTCCTCGGGGCGTGAGTCGGGCGGCGACAAATACGTCCCGCGCCCAGACGGACGCGGGACGTATCCAAATGCGGCGTTTTCCGACCGCCGCCGGCCTTTATTTGTCCACAGGCGTCCAGCGGACGTCCTGCACCCGTTCCTTGTCGACGGTCTTGACCGCGTGGGAGATCGAAAGGATGGTATAGACGCCGTCAAAGCCGCTGATGATGAGCGAAACGCCGATGAACACCATCAGCGCCGAGGCGCCGTCAAAGGGATCGAGCACCAGCAGGAAGCCGAACACCGCGCCCAGCGCGCCGAGCAGCAGCGAGCACCACCAGCTCCGGCCGCCCAGGCGGTGCAGCTCAAGCGAGACCTGGATGGCGAACACGCTGTCCACGATGATGTAGAATCCGGCCGCGATCGGCAGAATGGTCATCGCGCCGGCGGGATGGATCAGCAGCAGCATGCCGGCGAGGATCCCGACCAGGCCGAGCGCCAGGTCGAAGCGGAAGAAGTAGCCGACCGGCCCCAGGCTGAAATAGCGGGCCAGCTCGCAGATGCCCACGACCAGGCACAGCACGCCCATGATGATGCAGACGGTCAGCGCCGAGACGCCCGGCCAGATCACCATGACCACGCCGAGCAGCGCCGTGCAGCAGCCGAGGATGACCGCCCAGAGACGATATTTTTTCAGAGTCTCCATTTTGATCGCTCTCCTTGATGTGATTTGGTTCCGATGGTCTTATGGTAGCACCCCGCGCCGGCAAAAACCACCGACAAAAAGGGGGCGCCGTGCAAATCTTGCACAGCGCCCCTGTTTTGTATGAATTTCAGCGGAAAACCGCCGCTCAGGCCTTCTTGTTCTGCTTCTTCAGGCGAATGTCGAAGATGATGTAGACGATCGCGCCGACGACCGGCACGCAGATGCCGATGATCGCGCTGCGCGGATCGTCGATGAAGGTGTTGACCACCAGGCCGAGGAAGAGCAGCGCGGTGATGATGACGGTGACCGGATAGCCCCACATCTTGTACGGCCGCTCGATGTTCGGGAACTTCTTGCGGAAGATGATGACGGCGATGACGGTCAGGAAGTTATAGAGCATGCCGGTGAAGACGACCAGGCTGGTCAGCTGATCGAGTGTCTGGAAGAGGATCAGGATGACGGAGAAAACGCCCTGGACAATCAGCGCCTGATGCGGGATCTTGTACTTCGGATGGAGCTTTGCGAAGCCCGGGAAGAAGTGGCCCTCGGCCGCCATCGCGTAATAGGTGCGCGGGAAGGCGAGGATGCAGCCGTTCAGGGAGCCGAACATCGAGATAATCATGCCGGCCGTGACGATGATGGCGCCCGCGCTGCCGAGCAGGTTCTTTGCGACCGCGGTGCCGAGATAATAGTCGCCGCTGTCGATCATGGTCTTGATGTCCTCAAAGGGCAGCGCGCGGTAGATCGCGAAGTTGAAGATCGTGTACAGGACGGTGATGCCGCCGATGGCGATGATGAGGGCGCGCGGCAGGTTCTTGCGCGGCTCCTTCATCTCCTCGGTGACGGTGTTGAGGTTCGTCCAGCCTTCATACGCCCACAGGGTGGCGACGACGGCGAACGCGATCATGCTCAGCAGCTTGCCGAAGGAGACCGGGCCGTCGGACACGACGGGCGCGAGGCCCAGATCCGGCGTGACCTTGCCCATGAACAGCGCCGCGAACAGAATAATCGCGATCGGGACGAGCTTGGCGATCATGGAGATGTTCTGCAGGATGCTGCCGAGCTTGACGCCAAAGTAGTTATAGATCGTCAGGCCGACAGTCAGGACGACGGCGAAGATCTTGATGCCGCTGTCGCTCATGTTCGTAAAAGCCTTGAGCGCGGTCGGCAGCGCAATGGCCAGACCTGCGATGGAGCCCGGGCCGCCGATGACCCAGCTGGAGAAGCCGTTGAGGAAGCCGATGATGGGATGGTACGCTTCGTTGAGGTAAACGGTCATGCCGCCGGCCTTCGGCATACTGGCGCCGAGTTCGGCAAAGCACAGGCCGCCGAGCAGGGAGACGATGCCGCCGATGATCCAGCTCAGCAGAGCCAACCCCTCGCTCATGCCGGTGCGCATCAGGACATACGAGCCAAGATAGAAGATGCCGGAGCCGATCATGATGCCTCCGATGATCGAGACGCCTCCGAACACTCCGATCTCCCGCTTGAACTCCGTCTTTTCGGACGTCAGTTCGGCAAGACGATCCTTGTCTTCCATGATTCCAAACACTCCTTTTTCCCCGAACAGGTTCGGGTTGAATGTTCACATTATACCAAAGGAGCTGTGAAAACGCAACAGATTATGTACAAACCGTAAAATGTTCGCATGGACGGCACGGGTCCGGTAAAAATTCCGTTGGACTTACAGCCTGCGGCTGCGCACCGTGTCGCCGTAAGCCTCGAAAGTGTCCACCCCGGCGGCGAGCAGCCAGGCCTCCGCCTGCGGCTTCTGCGCCTGGGTGATGCTCATGACGGTCTCGCGGCCGCCGCTGCGCCCGAGACGCAGGCGGCACTTGGGCGCGCTCTCCTGCTCAAAGGCATAATAGGCGAGGTCCCCGTAGGGGATGAAGCGGGTCGTGCTGTAAAGGCCCTTGTCGCTCAGCCCGACCGGCGCCAGCATGTAGAGCGCCAGCATGACCAGCAGGCCCGCATAGACCGGCCAGGAGGAGGCGAAGTTGCCGCGCCGCCAGACGGCGAACGCCATGATCGCCAGGCAGAGGACGATGCCGCCCATGCGCCCCGGCGATTCCGTTTTCATGCGGATGCCCCGGCGGGCGCGGACCAGCACAAACACCTGCCACGCGGAGAACAGGGCGATCAGGATGAGAAAAATGAGGTCGGTGCGTCCCATGTTACGTTTCCTCCTGCAGCTCGTCCAGCGTCATGCCGTAGCTTTCCGCGAACTGAGCCATGAAATGATCCGCCTCCGGCAAATGCAGCTCGGTGACGGCGCGCCGGAGCTGCTGCGCGGCCCGCTCGAACTCGCGGTTGCCGCTCTTGAGCTCCTCGACGCATTTGAGATAGGCGCTGATCTTGTCGGCCGCCTTGACATAGACATAGGTCTGCGGCTCGGCACTCTCCAGCGTCAGCAGCCGGCGATAGGCGGGCTGCAGCTCATCCGGCAGCATGGCGAGCAGCCGTTCGGCCGCGCCGTGCTCCACCGCGCCGAAGGCGGCGCGGATCTCGGGGTTGTGATACTTGACCGGCGTCGGCATGTCCCCGGTGAGGATCTCCGGCGCGTCGTGGAAGAGCGCCGCCGCCGCGATGCGGTCGGGATTGCACTCCCGCCCGTAATAGGCGTTGCCGATCAGCGCCAGCGCGTGGGCGATCACCGCCGTGTCGTAGCTGTGTTCCGAAAGGCTCTCGCGCATGCTGTTGCGCATCAGTCCCCAGCGGGTGATGTGCTTCATGCGCCCGAGCATCGCATAAAAACCGTTCTGTTTCAAATAGGTTCCTCCCGCCGTAAAAATTCGGTAATTGCTATGATTATAGCACGCCCGTTTGCCGGACACAAGCCTAAAGCGCGCGGAAATATTCCGGCTTGAGCTCGGCGTCGCCGCGCAGTCCGGCGCGCACCTTCTCCAGCATCGCGCCGCGGTCCGCGTTGAGCGTGCCGCGCAGATTGAGATAATTGGAGGCGTGGTTCATGCGGAACACGCTGCCCTCGCTGTCGATTTTTTCCAGCAGCAGCGCGGTCTCCTCCAGGATGCCGCGGGCGTCGGGGACCGTGAAGCTGCCGTCCCGCACCCACGCGCTGAGCGGCGCCGCCGGTTCGACCATCAGCGTCAGCAGGCCGATGTACTCCGGCTTCATCGCCGACAGCGCCGCCGCCGTGCCCTCGGCGTGCTCCCGCCAGCGCGCCGTCCCGCCGAGGCCGGAGATCGCGGTCACGGAGAGGGCGATGCCCGCCTGCCGCACCCGCTGCCCCGCCGCGACGATCTCCGCCGCCGTGAAGCCCTTGTCCATCTGCGTCAGCACGGCGTCGCAGCCCGACTCCAGCCCCATGTAGACCATCTTCAGCCCCGCCGCGCGCAGGGCGCGCAGCTCGGCGTCCGTCTTCTGACAGATGCTGCCCGGCGAGGCGTAGCAGGTGACGCGCTCGCACTCGGGGAACAGGGCCGCGATGCGGGCCAGGATCTCCTCCAGCTCGCCGGCGCGGCGCATCAGGGCGTCGCCGTCGGCCAGAAAGACGCGCGGCACGCGCGCGCAGCACGCCCGCGCCAGGCGGAAATCCTCCATCACCTCGTCGAGCGGGCGGATCGCGAACGTCTTTTCCTTATACATCTCGCAAAAGGCGCAGGCGTTGTGGCTGCATCCGTAGGTGACCTGCACGATGAGGCTGCGCGCCTCGCTCGGCGGCCGGAACACACGGCCCTGGTATCTCATTTCAGATTTCACCTCATTCTGTCCGTATTGGTTTATTTTAACACATCCGCCCCGCGCTTTGCAATCGCCGGGCGTCTATGCTATGATAAGGGGCAGATTACGACAAAAGCGGAGGTTCTGTCCCATGAAACGCCTTTCTTCCCTGCTGCTCGCGCTCCTGATGCTGCTTCCCCTGCTGCCCCGCGCGGCGCGCGCCGCGGCCTACCCCGACGTCCCTGCCGGGAGCTGGGCCCAGACCTACATCGATTCGGCCCGCGAAAGCGGCCTGCTCCTCGGCGACGCCGACGGCGCCTTCGGCTATGGGCGCCAGATCTCCCGCGCCGAGTTCGTCACCGTTCTCTGCCGCATGTTCGGCTGGCAGCCGCTCCAGCCCGAGGAGCCCTCCTTCTCCGACCTCGGCGGCTGGTACGACGGCTATGTCGAGGCGGCGCTGGCGCACGGCGCCTTTGACTCTGCCGACGTGTTCCGCCCCCGCGACGCGATCACCCGGCGCGAGATGGCGGTGATGCTGGTGCGGGCCCTCGGCTTCGGCCCCCTGGCCGCGCAGGTGCAGACCGCCTCTCTGCCCTTCACCGACGTCAGCGCGGACCGCGGCTACATCACCATCGCCCACGACATCGGCATGGTGGATGGCATGACCCCCGACACCTTCGTGCCCGAGGGCACCGCCAGGCGCGAGGAGGCCGCCGCCATGCTGGTGCGCGTCAACACCCGCTGGACCGCCAAGACCGACTGGCTGCACGGCTTCTACGCCTTTTCGTCCTATTCCCAGAAGGAGCTGGCCGGCGCCATGGACGCCGTCAGCTACGGCTGGAGCCACATGACCTGGGACGGAACGAACGCCGCCCTCAACACCTCGGACGGCGACTGGAAGATCCCCGCCGGCTACAAGAGCATCGCCGACTATCTCAGCGACAAAAACGTGCCGGCCAACCTGACCGTCTCGATGTTCTCCGGCTGCAAGGCGCTGCTGGCCTCCGCCTCCGGGCGGACGCAGGCGGCCACGCAGATCGCCGCCGAGGCCACCCGGGTCTACGACGCGATCGGCCGCAGCCCCTACGCCGGCGTCACCATCGATTTCGAGGCACTGCGCAGCGATTCGAAGCAGAACTTCGTCCTCTTTCTCCGCGAGCTGCGCGGCCTGCTGCCCGCGAATCTCACCCTCTACTGCTGCGTGCAGCCGCTGATGATCTCCGGCAGCGGCTACGGCGGCTATGACTTCCGCGCCATCGGCGACCTCTGCGACAAGGTCATCCTCATGGCGCACGACTACGGGCCCTCGAACATGAACAGTCTGATCGGCACCGCGTGGCAGTACAAGGCCGCCCCGACCCCGCTGGCGCAGGTCTGGTGCGCGCTGCTCCAGCTCACCGATCCCGAAACGGGCGTCGCCGACGTCAAGAAGGTCGCTCTGGCCCTCAGCATGGGCAACGAGGGCTGGTACGTCGACGCCGGCGACAAGCTGGCCGACGGCACCAAGCTGACGCCCGCGCCCTCCAGCGTCCGCGTGCGGATGCTGCAGAGCGACACGGTGTTCGGCTTCCAGGAATCGAGCGGCTGCGCCTGGATGCGCTACACCCTCCCCGGCGACCGCATCGTCTTTCTCTGGTACGAAAACGAGCAGAGCGTCGCGCTGCGGCTGCTCGCCGCGCGCATGCTCGGCGTCACCGGCGTCTCGATGTGGCGGCTCGGCACCATCCCGGACTACACCGGCTGGAACGTCTGGGACGCCGTGACGGCGACGCGCTGAACCCCCGGCAGGCCCTTTGATATGCTACGCTTCCAGCCCGAGCAGATCGCGCACGACCTTGCCGGCGGCGGCGAGGCCGGCGGCGGGCGGGACGAAGGAGACGCTGCCCGGCAGCTGGCGGCGGCCGTTCTCGGCGATGGTGACGCAGGGGGCGCGGGGCGGTTCGGGCGACCAGACGACGGTCAGCCGCTCCACGCCGCGTTTGCGCAGCTCCTTGCGCAGCACCCGCGCCAGCGGGTCGGTGTCCGTCTCATAGAGATCGCAGACGCGGAAGCGGGTCGGGTCGAGCTTGTTCCCCGCCCCGAGGCAGGAGACGATCGGCGTCCCCGCCGCGGCGCAGCGGCAGACCAGCTCGAGCTTGGCGCTCACCGTGTCGATGGCGTCGACGACGTAATCCATCTCCGCCAGCGGAAACAGGTCCGCGTTGGCGGCGGAAAAGACCGTCTGGCGGGCGTCGACCGCGCAGTCGGGGTTGATGTCGCGGATGCGGGCGGCCATCACCTCCGTCTTGGGGCGGCCCACCGTCGAACACAGGGCGGGGAGCTGGCGGTTGCGGTTGCTGTCCGAGACGACGTCGCCGTCCACCAGCAGCAGCCGCCCCACGCCGGCGCGGGCCAGCGCCTCGCAACACCAGCTGCCGACGCCGCCGAGGCCGAACACCGCCACCGCCGCGCCGCGCAGACGCGGGCCGTAATCGGGGCCGAGCAGCAACTCGCTGCGCTCGTAAAGGCTCATTGGATCGTCCCTCCTCCCAGCACCAGATCGCCGTCATAGAACGCGACCGTCTGCCCCGGCGCGGGCGCGCGCACCGGGCGGTCGAAGGCGACGCGGGCCGCGCCGCCCGGAAGCGGCGTGACCGTGCAGGGCGTCTCCTGCTGGTGATAGCGCGTGCGCGCCTGGGCGCGCAGCGGCGCCGCCGGCGGGACGGGCGTCAGCCAGTTGACCTGCTCCGCCGTCAGCCCGTCCCGAAAGAGGCCGGGCTCCGCGCCGAGGACGACGGCATGGGCCGCCGCGTCCTTGCGCAGCACATAGAGCGGATGTTCCCAGGCGACGCCCAGGCCGCGCCGCTGGCCGACGGTATAGCGCTCGAAGCCGCGGTGCGGGCCGAGATCGCGCCCGTCCTCCAGCACAAAGCGGCCGGGGGTCAGCGGGCCGTCCTCGCGCTCGATGAAGCCGCAGTAATCGCCGTCCGGCACGAAGCAGATGTCCTGGCTCTCCGGCGCCGAAACGGCGCGGGCGAAGCCCGCCTCCCGCGCCAGGGCGCGCGTCTCGTCCTTGGTCATGCCGCCGAGCGGCAGCCACAGCCGCGCCAGCTGGGCGGGGCGCAGGCCGCAGAGGACATAGCTCTGGTCCTTGCTCCCGTCCAGGCCGCGGCGCAGCTCCGGGCGGCCGTCCCGCAGGTCGAGGCGGGCATAGTGGCCGCTGACGACGCGGTCGAAGCCGCGCGCCTCCGCCTCGCGCAGCAGCAGGCCGAACTTGAGCCCGCGGTTGCACAGCACGCAGGGGTTGGGCGTCCGCCCGGCGCGATAGGCGGCGATGAAGGGCGCGATCACCTCGCGCCCGAAGGCCTCCTGCACGTCCCAGACCTCAAAGGGGATGCCCAGCCGCGCGCAGACGGCCGCGGCGCCCTCGGGCGCCTCGCCGCGCATCCGCAGCGTCACGCCCAGCACCTCCCAGCCGGCGCGCAGCGCCAGCAGGGCGGCGGCGGAGCTGTCCACCCCGCCGCTCATGGCCACGACGCAGCGCATCACAGATCGCTGCCCGAAAAGGCGCGCGGCAGCAGCTCCCGCAGCGTCGTCTCCTCATAGCGCCCGGTGCGGTCGGCGCACAGGACGGTCAGCTCCGGCGCGAACTCCCAGAGCATCTGCCGGCAGATGCCGCAGGGCGCGCAGGGGCCGTCGCTGTCGCCGATGACGGCGAGCGTCCGGAAGCGGCGCGCCCCCTCGCTCACCGCCTTGCACAGCGCGGTGCGCTCGGCGCAGATGGTGTTGCCGAAGGACGCGCCCTCGATGTTGCAGCCAGTGTAGACCGTGCCGTCCTCGCACAGCAGCGCCGCCCCGACGGTGAAATGCGAATAGGGCGCATAGGCATACCGGCGCGCGGCGTCCGCCCGCGCCACCAGCTCTTCGTTCGTCATGTCAGGTCCTCCCTTTCCGAGACCGAAACGGTTTGAAAAACGGGCTGTCCGAAAGGACAGCCCGTTGCGCGTCGGATGTTATTCCTTGTTGTCCTCGTCGCGGTCGTCGGCCTTCTCAAGCTCGGACATATCGAACTCCAGATCCTCGCCGCAGGCCGGGCACTTCATCTCGCCCTTGGCCAGCACGTCCTCGTCGACGACAATCTCCTCGCCGCAGGTCGGGCAGACGAGCTGATAATAGTCGCCGTCCTCTTCCCACTCGTCGTCGTCGTCGTCGCGGACATCCCACTCGTCCTCGTCGTCCTCGTCGTCGTCCTCATAGTTCTCGTCGAGGATGTCGCAGATGTCGTCCAGGTCCTCGTCCATGTCGTCGAGATCCTCGTCGATCTCGTCGATGGCGTCCTCAATGGTATCAAGCTCTTCGTTGATGGCTTCGTTCTCGCTCTCCAGGTCCGCGATGGACAGCGCCATCTCGTCGAGAGTCTCGACAACGGCGGAGAGCAGCTTGCCTTCGTTGGTGCTGGTGTCGAGCTTCATGCCCTCCATCAGGCCCTTCAGGTACGCAGTCTTTTCGGTAATGGTCATATTCGTTCTCCTTTCGCTTCTGGCTCAACAGCGCCGGGCTTATTCCTTGGAACGCTCCAGGTATTCGCCGGTGCGGGTGTCGATGCGGATCTTCTCGCCCTCGTTGATGAACAGCGGCACCTTGACCTCGGCGCCGGTCTCCAGCTTGGCGGGCTTGGTGACGTTGGTGGCGGTGTCGCCGCGGACGCCCGGCTCGGTCTCGGTGACCACCAGGTCGACAAACAGCGGCGGCTCGATGCCGAAGACGTTGCCCTTGTAGGACAGGACCTTGCAGACCATGTTCTCGGTCACGAACTTGAAGCTGTCGCCCAGCTTGTCCGCATTGATGGGCATTTGCTCATAGGTCTCGTTGTCCATGAAGTAATAGAGATCGCCGTCGTTGTAGAGATACTGCATGTCGCGGCGGTCGATATAGGCGTTCTCGAACTTATCGGTGGGGTTGAAGGTGCGCTCGACCACGGAACCCGTGATGACGTTGCGGCACTTGGTGCGCACGAACGCGGCGCCCTTCCCGGGCTTGACGTGCTGGAACTCAATGATCTGCAGGACCTGGCCGTCCATCTCGAACGTAACGCCGTTCCTGAAATCGCCGGCTGTAACCATAGCATTGGCCTCCTAATTATCTTGTTTCATCTATAACAGAAGTATTCTACACGAAGGAAATGGAAAAATCAAGGGAAACCGTATCTTTCCGTCCGGATTTTACAGAATCGTCAATTCTTTGGGGAATTCCGTCAGGTTGCGCTTTCCCTCGGGGGCCAGATAGACCATGTCCTCGATGCGGACGCCGAACTTGCCCGGCAGATAGATGCCCGGCTCCATCGTGATGATGTTCCCGAGCTTGAAGGCCGGCTCATAGGTGCGCGCGGCGCGCGGATTCTCATGGATGTTGAGGCCGACGCTGTGGCCGAGGCCGTGGCCGAAATAGGGGCCGTAGCCCGCGTCCTCGATGACCTTGGCGGCGGCGTTGTGGACCTCGCGGCCCGGCTTGCCGACGGCGAGGGCCTCGATGCCGGCCAGCTGCGCGCGGTAGACGGTGTCGTAGACGCGCTTCATCTCCTCGGTCGCGTGGCCGACGGCGAAGGTGCGGGTCATGTCGCTGTGATAGCCGTTCTTCATGGCGCCGAAGTCGATGGTGACGAAATCGCCGTCCTCGATCTTCTTGTCGCCCGGCACGCCGTGGGGCAGGCTGGACTTGGCGCCGGAGACGAAGATGGTGGAGAAGGAGACGCCCTCGCTGCCGCGCTTGCCCATCAGATAGTCCAGCTCGGCGGCCAGCTCGCGCTCGACCGCGCCGGGGCGGATCCTGGGCAGCAGCTCGTGCAGCGCCGCCTCGGCGATGCGCTGGGCGGCGACGATGTTGGCGACCTCTTCCTCCTCCTTGATCTCGCGCAGCAGCTCATACAGGTCGCCGGCGGGGACGAGGGAGCAGGCGATCTGCGCCTTGTACTTCTCATATTCGGCGACCGGCATCACGCGGTCCTCAAAGGCCACGGTGTGCAGGCCGAGCCGCTCCGCGAGCTTCGCGGCGCAGACGTAATAATTGTCCTCGGGCTGGATGACCTGATAGCCGCGCGGGGCGACGGCGGCGGTCACCGCCTCGATGTAGCGGGAATCGGTGTGGCAGAAGCCCTTGCCGTCCGCCGTGATGAACACCATGCCCTCAAGCCCGCGGAACCCGGTCGCATAGCAGAGGTTCTCGCCGCCCGTGATCAGGGCCGCGTCCCAGCCGCGATTCTTCAGCGCGCCGGAGATCTTTTCAAGTCTGCTCATGATTTTTAGCACCTCACCAACAATTTATTTCAAGTTTTCCATGCTTTCCAGATATTCGCGCTGCATCGTGAGCGCGTCCTCGGCCTGGGTGCCCGCCGACTCGCAGATGACGCGGGCCGCGTAGCCGCGCGCCGCCAGCTCCCGGGCCACCGGGGCGAAATCCGGGCCGAAGGCGGTCTCCGCGAAGGTCAGATGGCGCACCTCGCCGCCCCGGCCGTATTCGATGTGGCTGAAATGGATGTGCATTTCCCGCGCCCGCTCCAGCCCGACGGCGCTCTCGAGCGCGTCGAACAGCGCGGCGACGTCCGCCGGGGCGCGCATGCCGCCCTGGGTGCGGGCGTTGAGATGGCCGAAATCGACGCACGGGATCAGGCGCGCGTTCTGCGCGCACAGGGCGAACACCTCCGCGGCGTCGCCCAGCACGCTCTGCTTGCCCATGGTCTCCAGGCAGATGCGGACATTGGCCGGCCCCTGCTCCTCCAGCATCGCCGTCGCCAGGGCGAGACAGCGCGACGTGTTGGCGAAGGCCTCCTCCCGGGTCATCCCCGAGAGGCCGCCGCAGTGGACGACGATGCGGTCGCCGCCCATGAAGCCGCAGGCGCGGGCGGCCTGCAGGATATAGTCGAGGTTCTTTTCCACCCGCTCGGGCGCGCCGCCCGAGAGATTGATGAAATAAGGGGCGTGCAGCGACATCCGGATGCCGTTGTCCGCCGCGGCGCTGCCGATGGCGCGGGCGGTGTCCTCGCCGAGATGGACGCCGCGGCCGCACTGATACTCATAGCAGCCGAGCCCGCGCTCCCGCAGCCAGGCGGGGGCGGACACGCTGGCCTTGAACTGCCGGGTGAAGCTGTCGCTGTTGCCGGCGGGGCCGAACAGAGTCATGCGAAGGATCCTCCTACGGCCTCTCGCGCCGGAACGGCAGCTCCAGCAGGCGGCGGGGCCAGAAATAAAACAGATAGGTGTCGGTGGACTGCACCAGCAGCGCCCGGCAGCCGAAGCGCCGCGCGCCCAGCATGTCGGTGTAGGTCTGGTCGCCGACGACGGCCAGCTCCGCGGGGGCGAGCCCCAGCTCGCGGGACACGGCGCGAAAGCGCTCCTGGCGCGGCTTGCGGACGCGGAAGCTCCACGGCAGACCCGCGGCCTCGGCGAACGCCTTGACGCGCTCATAGTGGCGGTTGTTGGAAAAGACGTACAGGACGATCCCGGCGGCGCGCATCCGCGCCAGCCAGTCCATCACCGGCCGGGCCGGCATACGGTCCCGGCTCTGCATCAGCGTGCCGTCGATGTCGAGCAGCAGGCCGCGCACGCCCTGGGCGCGCAGGTCGTCGGCCGTGATGTCGGTCACGGCGCCATAGATCCGGTGCGGAAACGGCAGCGTCATAGGGACTCCTCATAAAAAAAGTCATTCCGACATAGAGTGTATCATAATCCACGCCAAAATCCAAGAGGGGGAACCGGGTCATGGCCGAAAAAACCAGAGTCTATCTTGCGTCCGACGCGCGCGGCCTGAGCGCCGCCGAGGGGCAGGGCCTGCCCTGCGTCTATCTGTTCTACCGCGTGGGCGACGGCGGCGCCCTGCAGCGCGCCCAGCTCCCCGCCGCGGCGCGCGGCGGCCTGATGGGGGTGTTCGAGGCGCCCGGCCTGGCGGACGCCGACCCGCCGAAGCTGGCGCGCGACATGGCGGGCGAATGTGCGCGGCGCGGCTATGCCGGGGTCTTTCTTGACCTCGCGCCCGCCCCGCAGACGGTGACGCCGCTGGCGGCGCTCTCGCAGGAGCTGAAAAGGCTCCGCGTCGTCCACTATGTCCCCGTCTCCCTGCTGGCGGCCGCGCCGGGGGCGCGCGCCGTCGTGCCGGGCGCGGTGAGCGGCGGCAGCTTCGCGTCGCTGCTCGACGAGCTGTGCGCCCGCTGGGGCGCCGACAATGTCGCCCTCGACCTGCAGCGCATGCGCAGCGTTTTCGACATGCCCAGCTTTTCGCCCGAGGGGCGGGCGCTGCCGCGCGAGGAGTTCGACGCGCTGCTCGGGCGCTGCCGGCCCAGCGTCTTCTTCTCCCCCGAGCTGGGCTGCAAGTATTTCACCTGCCGCGAAAACGGCCGGGCGCAGTTCGTCCTCTTCGACGACGCGGACACCGCCGCCTACAAGCTCGGCCTGGCGCGGCAGCGGAATCTGCCCGCCGTCTTTCTGCTCTGGTCCGAATGGGGTCCGCTGGCGAAAGAGATCGCAAAATAGCGCGGCGCGCTTGTCAAGCGCGCGGGGGAATGCTATAATCAGGACATCCTGAATCTCGGACAGAAAGCGGGTGCATCTCCCTTGAAAATTTCCCTGCTCGAGCCGCTCGGCATCCCCGACGCGGTGCTGCGCGCCCACGCGGACAAGCTGACCGCCGCCGGGCATACGTTCGTCTCCTTTGACGACAAGACCGCCGATCCCGCCGAGCTGCTGCGCCGCATCGGCGACAGCGAGATCGCCGTGATCGCCAACAACCCGATGCCGGCCGCCGTGCTGGCACAGGCGCCGGCGCTGCGCATGCTCGACGTCGCCTTCACCGGCATCGACCATGTCGGCCTGGACGCCTGCCGCGCCCGCGGCATCACGGTCTGCAACGCCGCCGGCTATTCCACCCAGACCGTCGCCGAGCTGGCCCTCGCCCTGACCGCCGCGGTACTGCGCTTCGTCCCCGCGGGCGACGCCGCCGTCCGCGCCGGCAAGACCTCCGCCGGGCTGCGGGGCCGCGAGATCTGCGGCCGCACGGTCGGCATCGTCGGCACCGGCGCCATCGGCACGCGCACGGCGCAGCTCTTCCTGGCCTACGGGGCGCGCGTGATCGCCTTCTCCCGCACCAGAAAACCGGCGCTCGAGGCGCTGGGCGTCGAATACGTCTCCCTGGCGGAGCTGATGGAGCGCAGCGACATCGTCTCGCTCCACGTCCCCGCCAACGCCGAAACCCGGCATCTGATCGACGAGGCCATGCTGGCCCGGATGAAGCCGACCGCCGTCCTCGTCAACTGCGCCCGCGGCGCGGTGGTGGACAACGCCGCCCTCGCCCGCGCGCTTGAGCGCGGCGCCCTCGCCGGCGCCGGCATCGACGTCTTTGACGCGGAGCCGCCGCTGCCGGCCGGCTACCCGCTGCTCTCAGCGCCGCACACCGTCCTCACCCCGCATGTCGCCTTCCTCTCCGACGAGGCGATGCTGCGCCGCGCCGACATCGTGTTCGACAACATCGCCGCCTGGCTGGCGGGCGCGCCGCGCAACGTCTGCCGGCTGTGATCCCCGTTCACAATTATTTCACGTTTGTCCCGTTTACTGTCATATACTTATTTGGTATAATATAAGCGGAAACACAAAATAACAGGAGGTTTTAACCATGAAGTATGTTTGCGATCTCTGCGGTTATGTCTACGATCCCGCCCAGGGCGATCCCGACAACGGCATCGCGCCCGGCACCGCCTTCGCCGATCTGCCCGCCGACTGGAAGTGCCCCCTCTGCGGCGCCGGAAAGAGCGACTTTTCGGAGCAGAAATAAGGATGTACAACTACCGGAACATCGCCCCCGATCTCTATTGGATCGGGGGCAACGACCGCCGTCTGCCGCTGTTTGAGAACGTCTATCCCGTGCCGCGCGGCGTGAGCTACAACTCCTACCTGCTGCTCGGCGAAAAAACGGTGCTGCTCGACGCGGTGGACAAGGCGGTCGAGGACGTTTTTCTGGAGAATCTCGCCCAGCTGCTCGGCGGGCGCAGACTCGACTATATCGTCGTGCACCACATGGAGCCCGACCACGCGGCGACGCTCAACGACGTGCTGCTCCGCTGGCCGGGGGCCGAGATCGTCTGCACCGCGCAGGCGGCGCGGATGTTCGGCCAGTTCTTCACGGAGCAGCCGGCCTTCCGCATCGTCAAGGAGGGCGACACTCTCGTCTCCGGCGAGCACACGCTGACCTTCTACACCGCCGCCATGGTCCACTGGCCGGAGGTCATGGTCTCCTATGATTCGCTGACCCGCGCCCTCTTCTGCGCCGACGCCTTCGGCACCTTCGGCGCCCTGGGCGGCAGCCTGTGGGCGGACGAGCTCGACTTTGAGCACGCCTTCCTGCCCGACGCGCGGCGCTACTACACCAACATCGTCGGCAAGTACGGCGCGCAGGTGCAGGCGCTGCTCAAAAAGGCGGCGGCGCTCGACATCCGCTATCTCTTCCCGCTCCACGGTCCGCTGTGGCGCGAGAACCTCGGCTGGTACATCGAGAAATACCAGAGATGGAGCACCTACACGCCCGAGGATCAGGCCGTCATGGTCGCCTATGCCTCGGTCTACGGCCACACCGAAAACGCGGCCGAGATCTTCGCCTCGCGGCTGGCCGAGAACGGCGTGCGCGACGTGCGCCTTTTCGACGTCTCCACCGTCCATCCCTCCGAGATCGTCTCCGAGGCCTTCCGCTGCAGCCATCTGGCCTTTTTCTCCACCACCTACAACATGGGCGTGTTCTGCAACATGCAGACCGTGCTGGACGACCTCGCGGCGCACAATCTGCGCGGCCGCACGGTCGCCGTCGTCGAAAACGGCAGCTGGGCCCCCGCGGCCGGCAACCTCATCCGCGCCCAGCTGGCGAAGATGAACGACATGACCGTGCTCGACACCGGCGTGACCATCCGCTCCGCCGTCCGCGAGCCGGAGCGCGCCCAGCTCTGCGCCCTGGCCGACGCCCTGAGCGCCACCATGGCGCTGCCCGTCCGTCCGGCCGCCGGCCCGATCGAGAACCCGGCCATGTTCAAGCTGAGCTACGGCCTGTTCGTCCTCACCGCCCGCGAGGGCGAGAAGGACAACGGCTGCATCGTCAACAGCGTCCTCCAGCTCACCGACAATCCCAAGCGGCTGGTGCTCTGCGTCAACAAGCAGAACTACACCAACGGCATGATCGCCCGCACCGGGCTGTTCAACCTCTCCGTACTGAGCGAGGAGGTGCCCTTCAAGGTGTTCCAGCACTTCGGCTTCCAGAGCGGGCGCGACGTCGACAAGTTCGCCGCGTGCCCGACCGAGACGCGCGCCGCCAACGGCCTGCGCTATCTGCCGAAATACTGCAACGCGGTGCTCTCCGCCCGCGTCGTCGCCCGGACCGACTACGGCACGCACACCCTGTTCGTCGCCGAGGTCACCGAGGCGCGCGTGCTGTCCCAGGCGCCGAGCTGCACCTACGCCTATTATTTCGCGCACATCAAGCCCGCGCCGCAGCCCAAGCCGGCCGACGCGCCGAAGAAGAAGCGCTGGGTCTGCAAGATCTGCGGCTATGTCTACGAGGGCGACGAGCTGCCCGCGGACTTCATCTGTCCGCTGTGCAAGCACCCGGCCTCCGATTTTGAGCTGGTCGAAGGCTGAGATCCTCTTTTTACACGCCGGGGAGCCCGTGAACGCGGGCTCCCCTCGCATTTTTTCGGAGAAGGGACTTTCCATGCTGTTTTCACGCTGCGCGGCGGCGCGGAGGGCGCGCCCATGAGATTCATCAGCATTGCCCTGCCCGCCCTGCTGCTCATCCCCATCGCCGTCTATCTGCACCGCTATTTCCTGCGCATGGCGGAGACGCTGCTGCCCGACGCCGGCGAGCGCGAGCGGCGCCTGATCGCGCTGCTGCCCGCCATTCTCGCCGGGCTGACGGCCTTCGACGTCTGGGGCATCGGCGTCATCATCGTGCTCCATCTGTTCTGCTTCGCCCTGCTGGGCGACCTGATCCGCGCCCTGGCGGTGCGGCTGCGCCGGAACAGGCGGCGGCCGCGTCCGGAGATGCCGGAGACGCTCTGGCGCTCCGGCCTCATCCCCGCCCTGTGCACCGCGCTGGTGCTGATCTGCGGCTTTGTCAACTTCGGCCGGATCGTCGAGACGCGCTATACGGTCACGACGGACAAGCCCCTGCCGGCCGGCGGCTGCCGCGTCGCCATGGTCTCCGACCTGCACGCCGGGACGGGCGATCTCGGCACGCTGGAGCGCGCCGCCGCCCGCATCGCCGCCGCGAAGCCCGACCTGCTCGTCCTGTGCGGCGACCTGGTCGACGAGCGCACGACCGCCGCCGAGATGCGCCGCGCCGTCGCCGCGCTCGGCGCGGTCAACGCCCCGCTGGGGACCTATTTTGTCTACGGCAACCACGACGTCGGCCAGTATTACGACGGGCTGAAGTTCACCGCGGCGCAGTTCGAAGAGGCGCTCGGGGCCGCCGGCATCCGCATCCTGGCGGACGGGACGGCGCGGCCCGCGCCGTGGCTGACGCTCGTCGGGCGGCGCGACGCCAGCGACCGCAGCCGCCTTTCCGCGGCCGCGCTGACCGCCGGCGCCGAGGGCTTCGTCCTCATGCTCGACCATCAGCCGGGCGACTTCGCCGCCGACCGGGCGGCCGGGGTCGATCTGCTGCTCTCGGGCCACACCCATGCCGGCCAGATCTGGCCCGGCGGGCTGTTCATCGACCTCTTCGGCCGCGACACTTACAGCTACGGCCTGCGGCGCTTCGGCCCGCTGACCGCGATCGTCTCCTCCGGCATCGCCGGCTGGGGCTATCCGGTCCGCACCGAAAAACACTCCGAATATGTGCTGATCGACCTCAGAAATCCATCCTGAACAGCAGCAAGCCCCCGCCTGAACAGCAGGCGGGGGCTTTGTCGTTCTGTTTTATGACTGCGCCTGCGCCAGCGCGCGCAGCAGACATTCGCACTTCTGGGTGCCGATGTAGCCGCGGTCGCCGCAGAGGGGGCAGTCGGGCTTGTTCTCCAGCCAGTCGTCCGGCTTGCCGTAGGCGCGCAGCAGCCCGGTCCGCTTTTGCAGCAGCGCCTCGCGCGCCCGCTCCGCCTCGGCCCGCTCTCCGCCCTGGCTGCGCGCGGCGCGCGAGGCGCACAGGCGCAGCTCCTTTTCGTTCTCCGCGAACTCCGGCGACAGGCGCCGCAGCTCCTCGAACCGGGCGGACAGCAGCTTCTCGCGCGCTTCGCGCCGCTCGTTCATGCGGCGCAGGATCATGTGCTCCGCGCTCTCCGGCTTCTGGCCGGGCGCCGGGGCGCGCCGGTCGCGGGCCTTGGCCTGCTGCGGCGTTTTGACGCCCTCGGCGGCCCAGTTGAGCAGAATCTTGTTGAGATAGGCCCAGTTGAACCGCCCGATGCTGGCGGTCATCTCGTCATAGCCGGCGCGGATCAGCTCCAGGGTGATGCCGCGGTGCAGCCATTCGTCCATATAGGTCCGCTCGGCGTCGGAGGGGCGCCGCTCGTGCCCGAACAGGCGCAGGATGCGCCCGTAGCGGTCGTTGCGCAGCCGCCATTCCTCCAGGAAGGCCTCGGCGGAGGCATAGGTGGTCAGCCCCTGGTCGTGCCAGCGGTAGGCCCACTTCTCGAGATTGCGGGCCGAGAGCATGCCCTCCTCGCGGCAGAAGCTGATGAGCAGCACCATCACGTCGGGCGTCAGGTTGAGCGTCTCGTAGACGCCGAGCAGAATCTCCATCTCGCCCTTGCGCAGCACGCGCCCCAGCGCCGCCTCCATGAAGTTGCACAGGCCGTTGAAGCCGGGGTCGCCCTCGCGGGCGGCGACCAGCTCGGCCGGATGATAGACGCTCTCGCCGCGCGGCGGCGGCTCGGAGCCGTCGGACGCCAGCCCGTAGGCCAGCAGCAGGCCGCGGGCTCTCCCGGCGCGCGGCTCCTCCCACTTGAGCGCGGCGGCCGCCTCGGCCGCGGTGCAGGCCGGGTGCAGCGCCAGATAGGCATAGAGCAGCGCGGCGTCGCCGTCGCCCGACTGGAGCAGCTTTTCCTGGGCCTCCCGCCCCTCGGCGCGCAGCAGCATGCGATCCTGATTCATTTCGCCGCGCCTCCCTTCCTGAAAATTTCCCGCGTAAAGTATTATAACAAGAATTTTCTCCGCCGTAAAGGACAAAAAAGGGGTGGAAATTTGTATTTGGTGCTGTTATACTGGATTGTGTATTTGTTAGCTGCCGCCATCCCGTGCTCTTTCGAAAGGCTGGGTTCTTGATGGAAAAATGCTTTTTCGCGCTGACCGCCCCCGGGGCCGAGGCGCATTTTTGGGATTTCGGACTGCTGGGCAGCCCCGTGTCCGACCTGCTCGCCTGCTCCGTCGGGGCGGCGGGCGGCGCGCTGCACCGCGAGGGAACGCTCCCCGCGGGGGAGCGCTGTATGCTCTTTTACCGCCCCGCGCCGGCGCTGAGCGCCGAGACGCTGCGCAAGCTGTGGGAGGGGGACGGCCTGTGCCTGCTGCTGGCCGGCCGCACCATCCTCGCCGCCTGCGGTGAGGGGGAGGCCCTCTCCAGACTCGATCCTGACGCCCTGCCGGACAGCGTCTCGTTCTTCGAGACGGCACCCGGCGAGGGCGTCGCCGTTTGCTCGGCGGAAAGCGCCTATGCCGCGCAGGAGGTGCTGCGCCGCCGCGTCAACATGGCGCTGCTCGCCTCCGGCGTCTTTCTCGCCGACCCCAACACCGCGCACATTTCGCCGCTGGCGCGTCTCGCGCCCGGCGTCACCGTGCTGCCCAACTGCCAGATCTACGGGCGCACCGAGATTTCCGCCGGCTGCGTCGTCGGCCCGAACGCCATGCTGCGCGACGCCTTCCTCGGCGAGGGCGTCACCTTCAACGCCAGCCAGATCACGGACAGCCGCGTCGGCGCGCACACCACGGTCGGCCCCTTCGCCTACATCCGCCCCGGCTGCCGGATCGGCGAGCATGTCCGCATCGGCGACTTCGTCGAGCTGAAGAACAGCGTGCTCGGCGACGGCACCAAGGTCTCGCATCTCACCTATATCGGCGACGGCGACTTCGGCCGCGACATCAACGTCGGCTGCGGCGTCGTCACCGTCAACTACGACGGCAAGAAGAAGTGGCGCACGACGGTGGACGATCACGCCTTCATCGGCTGCAACGTCAACCTTGTCTCCCCCGTCCACGTCGGCGAGAACGCCTATGTCGCCGCCGGCGGCACCGTCACCGAGGACGTCCCGGCCGGCAGCCTGCACGTCGCCCGCAGCCGGGCCTATGTCAAGGCGGGCTGGGTCGAGGAGCGCCGCAAGAAGGGCCTGCTGTAATCCCACACCGATAGATATTCACCATAAAATATAGATCTTGGGGGTAATCACAATGATTCCGCACGGCACGAAAATCAAAGTCTTTACCGGCAATTCCAACCCGGAGCTGGCGCAGCAGATCGCGGCGCAGCTCGGCCTGGAGGTCGGCAAGGCGACCGTCACGAAATTCAGTGACGGCGAGATCTCGGTTTCCATCGGCGAGACGGTCCGCGGCTGCGACGTCTTTGTCATCCAGAGCACCTGCTCCCCGGTCAACGACAACCTCATGGAGCTGCTCATCATGATCGACGCCTTCCGCCGCGCCTCCGCCGGACGCATCACGGCGGTCATCCCCTACTTCGGCTATGCGCGCCAGGACCGCAAGGCCAAGGCCCGCGACCCGATCTCCGCCAAGCTGTGCGCCAATCTGCTTCAGGCGGCCGGCGCCGACCGCGTCCTGACCATGGACCTCCACGCGGCGCAGATTCAGGGCTTCTTCGACATCCCGGTGGACAACCTGCTGGGCACCAGCGTGCTCATGCCCTATTTCGCGGACAAGTTCGGCATCGGCAACGAGGACTTCGTCGTCGTCGCGCCGGACCTCGGCAGCGTCGGCCGCGCCCGCAAGTTCACCGAACGCCTCGATCTGCCGCTCGCCATCATCGACAAGCGCCGCCAGCGCGCCAACGTCTCCGAGGTCATGAACATCATCGGCGACGTGCGCGGCAAGCGCGTCATTCTCGTCGACGACATGATCGACACCGCCGGCACCCTCTGCAACGCCGCCAACGCCCTTGTCCAGATCGGCGGCGCGACCGAGGTCTATGCCTGCGCCACTCACGGCGTGCTCTCCGGCCCGGCCATCGAGCGCCTGGAGAACAGCCCGCTCAAGGAGATCTATCTGCTCGACACCGTCCCGGTGCAGGGTGAAAAGGCCATCGCCAAGATCAAGGTGCTGCCGGTCGCCAACATGTTCACCGAGGCCATCAAGCGCATCTACGAGGAAGTCAGCGTCTCCGACCTGTTCAACTGATTATTTCGTCGCGGAAACGCTGCGCTGGTTTCCGCGGCGAGAGGGGACGAAAATACGACACCGCCTGCGGCGGGGCAGCGGCGGAACCCGCCGCTGAGGTGATTTCCGGCGAATGAATCGCCGCAAATCGATCCCATACGCCTGCGGCAAAGCACTTTCGTCGCGGAAACGCTGTGCTGGTTTCCGCGGCGAGTAAATCGCCGCAAATCGATCCCATACGCCTGCAGCGGAGCGCTTTCGCCGCAGGATGGACACGCGCACAGCACATTCGGGAGGATCAGACTTTGTTCAGACGCAAGAAGCAGCTGCCGCCGCAGACGGCGGAGTATCTCGTCGTCGGCCTGGGGAATCCCGGCGCCCAGTACGAGCGCACGCGGCACAACTGCGGCTTTATGTCGCTCGACCTGCTGGCGCAGCAGCTGGGCATCGCCCACATCAGCCAGATCCGCTGCAAGGCGCTGACCGCGCTCTGCGAGATCGCCGGGCACCGCGTTCTGCTCTGCAAGCCGCAGACCTACATGAATCTGTCCGGCCAGGCGGTGCGCGAGCTGACGGCGCAGTTCTCCGTCCCGCCCGAGCGCCTGATTGTCGTCTTTGACGACTGTGACCTGGCCGCCGGCCGCATGCGCATCCGGCAGAACGGCAGCGCCGGCACGCACAACGGCATGCGCGACATCGTCTATCAGCTCGGCACCGACCAGTTTCCGCGCATCAAAATCGGCATCGGCCATCCGCAGGACGGCGGCGATCTCGCCGACTACGTCCTCTCGCCGATCGACAGCGACACCTGGGAGACTATCCGCCTCGCGCCCGCGGCCGTCATTGACCTGATCGAGCACGGCGCCGCGCACGCGATGCAGATCTACAATAAAAATAAGGAGTAAATCGTCATGCTGCTCATCAAAAACGGACACATCAAAACCATGGCCGGCAAGGACATCGAGAACGGCCAAATTCTCCTCGACGGCGACAAGATTGCCGCGGTCGGCAAAACCGTCAAGGCCCCGAAGGGCGCGTCGGTCATCGACGCCGGCGGCCGTCTGGTCACGCCGGGCTGCGTCGAGGCGCACTGCCACATCGGCCTCGACAACGAGGGCATGGGCTGGGAGGGCCACGACTACAACGAGATCGTCGACCCGGTCACCCCGCAGCTGCGCGCCATTGACTCCATCAACCCGATCAACGAAGCCTTCCCGAACGCCCTGCGCGGCGGCGTGACCACCGCCGTCACCGGCCCGGGCAGCGCCAACGTCATCGGCGGCACCTTCGCCGCCATCAAGCTCTGGGGCAAGCGCGTGGACAACATGATCGTCAAGAGCCCCTGCGCCATGAAGTGCGCCTTCGGCGAAAACCCGAAGCGCTGCTACGGCCAGGGCGCCAAGAAGTCCCCGATGACCCGCATGGCCGTCGCCGCGCTGCTGCGCGAGACGCTGTTCAAGACCCAGCGCTACATGCAGGACAAGGAGGAGGGCAAGAGCCCCGCCTTCGACATGAAGCTCGAGGCCATGATCCCCGTCCTCAAGGGCGAGATCCCGCTCAAGGCCCATGCCCACCGCGCCGACGACATCCTCACCAGCATCCGCATCGCCAACGAGTTCGGCGTCAAGATCACCCTCGACCACTGCACCGACGGCGCCCTGATCGCCGACGAGCTGGCCAAGGAGGGCAAGCCCGCCTTCGTCGGCCCCACCCTCGGCGGCAAGAGCAAGATCGAGCTGGAGAACAAGAGCTTCGACACGCCGCGCGTGCTGCACGAGGCCGGCGTCCCCATCGCCATCATCACCGACGCCCCGGTCATCCCGCTGCAGTACCTGCCGATGTGCGCCGGCCTGGCCGCCAAGGCCGGCCTGCCGATGGAGGCCGCATGGCACGCCATCACCATCGACTCCGCGACGCTCACCGGCATCGGCGATCGCGTCGGCAGCCTGGAAAAGGGCAAGGACGCCGACGTCGTCATCTGGGACTCCGACCCGCTGACCACCATCGGCGGCGAAGCCTGGAAGACCATCGTCAACGGCCAGGTGGTTTACGAGCAGGAGAGCAAGTAAGCGGCGAAAGCCGTCGATTTCCGGCACACCCCATCCCCTCACCGGGATGGGGCGCTGCCTGTTGTGCCGATCTGCCGCGCCGCGCGCGGCCGCAATTGCCGAGGTGACATGATGGAAGCTCTGCTGGCGCCGCTGCGGCGCCTGCCCGAATATCGCGCTCTGCTCGAGGAAGTGGAAAACGGCGCCGGCGTCGTCTCCCTGCACGGCCTCGGGCCGGTCCACCGCGCCCATCTGGCGGCGGCGCTCTGCGCCGACCTGCCGGGGCGCGTGTTTTGCGCGCTCCACCGCGACGAGGAGGCGGCGCGGGTCTTTTGCCGCGACTTCGAGACGCTGACCGAGCTGCCCGCCGCCCTGCTGCCCGCCCGCGACTTTGCCTTCCACCAGCTCGAGGGCGTCTCGCGCGAATATGAGCAGAAGCGCATCGGCGCCTTCGGGGCGATGGCGGACGGCTGCCGCATGCTCTCCGCCCCCGCCGAGGCGATGATGCTGCGCACCCTGACGCCCGCCCAGCTCCGCCGCGGCACGCTCACCCTCTCCATGAACACCCGGCAGGACCCGACCGCGCTGGCGGCGCAGCTCTGCGACGCGGGCTATGCCCGCTGCGAGCAGGTCGAGGGCCCCGGCCAGTTCGCCCTGCGCGGCGGCATCCTCGACGTCTTCCCCGCCGGGGCGGAAGCGCCGGTGCGCGCCGAGTTCTTCGGCGACGACGTCGATTCCCTGGGCGTCTTTGACCCGATGACGCAGCGGCGCAGCCGCGCCGTCGCGGAGGTCCGCCTGCTGCCGGCGCGCGAGGCGCTGCCGCGGCTGGCCGAGGGCGGGGCCGACGGCCTGTGCGCGCAGCTCGAAAAGCTGGCGGCGCGCAAAAACTGCCCCGCGGCGCTGCGCAAGACGCTGCTGGACGACCTCGACCGCCTGCGCGACGGGCTGGACCTGGCCGCCGCCGACCGCTATCTGCCGCTGATCTCCCCCGACTTTGCCAGCGGCTTCTCCCACCTGCCCGCGGGCACGGTCTGCCTGCTCTGCGACTCCGCCGCCGTGCTGGAAAGCGCGCGCGGCCTCGCCCACCGCCAGGCCGAGGATGTCGCCGCCCTGCTCGAGAGCGGCGTGCTGGCGCCCTCGAAATCCGGCTGGAACCTCGACGAGAGCCAGTTCCGCGCCCAGCTCACCCGCTGCGTGCTGCTCGACAGCTTTCTCAATTCCTCCGGCCCGGCGCCGACCCGCCTGCTCTCGCTGGAGGCAAAGCAGCTCCCCTCCTACGGCGGCAGCCTGGAGACCGCCCAGCGCGACCTTGAGGATTATCTTGCCCTCGGCTACACCCTGTTCGCGCTGGCGGGCGGCAAGACGCGCGCCCAGAACCTGCGCGCCCTGCTCGAGCAGAACGGGCTGCCCTGCGTCTCCGACGCGCGCCAGGCCGGGCCGGGCCGGGTCTGCGTCCTGCCGGAGGCGCTCAGTGCCGGGTTCGAATATCCCGCGCTGCGGCTCGCCGCCGTCTGCGAGGGACTGACCGGCGCCAGGCCGCAGCGGGCCCGCAAGCGCGCCGGGCGCAAGGACCACCTGCAGAGCTTCTCCGACCTCCACCCCGGCGACCTCGTCGTCCACGAGCACCACGGCGTCGGCCGCTTCGTCGGCGTCGAGCGCATCCAGGTGGACAAGGTCTGGCGCGACTACATGAAGATCGCCTATGCCGGCAGCGACTTCGTCTTTGTGCCGGCGACCGGGCTCGACCTGGTCAGCAAGTACATCGGCGCGGCCGAGCCGAACGCCGTCAAGCTCTCCAAGCTGGGCGGCGCCGGCTGGCAGAAGGCCAAGGCGCGCGCCAAAAAGAGCGCCGAGGACCTCGCCGAAAAGCTGATCGCCCTCTATGCCGCCCGCCAGAAGCGCCCCGGCTTCGCCTTCCTGCCCGACGACGACTGGCAGCGCTCCTTTGAGGAGGCCTTCGCCTTTGACGAGACCGAGGACCAGCTCGTCTGCGCGCAGGAGATCAAGGCCGACATGCAGCGTCCGCAGCCGATGGACCGCCTGCTGTGCGGCGACGTCGGCTTCGGCAAGACCGAGGTGGCCTTCCGCGCCGTCATGAAGTGCATTCTCTCCGGCAAGCAGGCCGCCGTGCTGGTGCCGACGACCGTGCTGGCCCGCCAGCACTATCTCAGCGCCATCCAGCGCTTCTCCGGCTATCCCGTCCGGGTCGAGATGCTCAGCCGCTTCCGCACCCCGGGCCAGCAGGCCGAGACCCTGCGCCGCGTGCGCGGCGGCCAGTGCGACCTGCTGATCGGCACGCACCGCATCCTGCAGAAGGACATCGCCTTCAAGGATCTCGGCCTGCTGGTCGTCGACGAGGAGCAGCGCTTCGGCGTCGCCCACAAGGAGCGCATCAAGCAGATGGCGCTCGACGTCGACGTGCTGACCCTGACTGCGACCCCGATCCCGCGCACGCTCAACATGGCCCTCTCCGGCATCCGCGACATGTCGGTGCTGGAGGAGGCGCCCCTGGGCCGTCAGCCGGTGCAGACCTATGTGCTCGAGCAGGACGACGGCGTGCTGCGCGACGCCATCCGCCGCGAGCTGGCCCGCGGCGGCCAGGTCTATTACCTGCACAACCGCATCGAATCGATCGACCAGACCGCCGGCAAGCTGCAGCTGGCCTTCCCCGACGCCCGGATCGCCGTCGCCCACGGGCGCATGGGCGAGGAGCAGATGAGCGACGTCATGGAGCGCATGTACGCGGGCGAGATCGACATTCTGGTCTGCACGACCATCATCGAGACCGGCGTGGACATCCCCAACGTCAACACCCTGGTCATCGAGGACGCCGACACCATGGGCCTGGCCCAGCTGCACCAGATCCGCGGCCGCGTCGGCCGCTCCAACCGCCGCGCCTACGCCTACTTCGCCTACCGGCGCGGCAAGGTGCTGACCGAGGTGCAGCAGAAGCGCCTCTCCGCCATCCGCGAGTTCGCGGAGTTCGGCTCCGGCTTCAAGATCGCCATGCGCGACCTCGAGATCCGCGGCGCCGGCAACGTCCTCGGCGCGGAGCAGAGCGGACACATGATGAACGTCGGCTACGAGATGTATCTCCAGCTGCTCAGCGAGGCCACCAGCGAGCTGCGCGGCGAGGCGCCGGCGGCGCGCACCGACTGCACGGCCGACCTGCTGGTCTCGGCCAACCTGCCGCAGACCTATGTCGCCGACGCCGCCACCCGCGTCGATCTCTACCGCCGCATCGCCATGCTCCAGACCAAGGACGACTGGCTCGACATGCACGACGAGCTGCTCGACCGCTTCGGCGAGCCGCCGCGCGCCGCCGTGCTGCTGCTCGACATCGCCCTGCTGCGCGCCGACGCCAGCCGCCGCGGCGTCTACGACATCAGCCAGAAGAACGGCGCCCTGCTGCTCCGCTTCCGCCCCGCCGCCCTGCCCGGCGCGGCGGCCGCCTGCGCCGAGAAGCGCTTCCGCGGCCGGCTGCTGCTCTCCGCGGGCGATGAGCCCTATCTCAGCCTGCGGCTGCGCCCCGGCGACGACCCGCTCGAACAGGCGCGCGCCGTCATCGACGCCTTTACAGCGCCGCCCGAATGTGATACGATAACAAACAGTCCCGCTCAGGAGGAGGCCCATTGATGAAGCGTTTCTTTGCCCTCGCGCTGGCGCTTGCCTGCCTGCTTGCCCTCAGCGGCTGCGCGCCCAGTCCGACCGCGGTCACCGTCGGCGGCCGCAAGGTCGACGCCTCCGAATATGCCTTTTACCTCCACTACAACTGCGACGCGCACGAGGACGCCTCCGTGCCCTATTCGGACGCCGAGACGGCGGCCGCGCGCGAAAAGGCGCTCAAGCAGATCGTCACCGGCGAGATTGTGCGCCTCAAATGCGAAAAATACGGCCTGACCCTGAGCAAGGCGGCGACCAAAAAGCTCAAATCCGACAAGGCCGCGCTGATCGATTCGCTCGGCGGCAAGGCGGCCTATGTCGATTATCTGCGCGAGAGCTGCCTGACTGACCGCGCCTACGACAAGTTCCAGCAGGGCGCCGTCTATTACCAGATGCTCTACGACTATATTGCGAAAAAGACGGACTACACCGACGAGGCGCTGCGGCAGTATTTTGCGGACAGCTTCCTGACCCTCAAATACATCCGCTTCCCCACCGTCGACGAGTCTGGCGCGCCGCTGAGCGACAGCGCCCTGGCGGCCGTCCGCACCGAGGCCGAGGGCGTCCTGGCCCGCGCCCAGAGCGGCGAGGACTTCGACACGCTGGTCCAGACCTACGGCGGCGCCGCCAACGGCTCGACCGGCATGATTGTCAGCAAGCTCGAGGCCATCGGCATCGATTACCTGGAAAACGCCTTTTTGCTCGACCCCAACACCGTGGACGGGCTCTACGAATGCAGCGACGGGCTCTACATCCTCGAGCGCCTGCCGCTCGACGCCACCTACTACGAAGAAAACCAGGACTACATCCGCCAGAGCGCCCTCGATCTCGCCTTCAGCCAGAAGCTGGACGAGTGGAAGAAGGACGCCAAGGTCTCGGTGTCGGACGTGGTGGACGACATCACGCTCAACAACGTCCATGATTATGTAAAGTGAGGCTGACATGAAGAAAGTATTCTGGGGCATCCTGCTGGCCATGGCCAACCTCGGCACGCTGCTCACAAGCGCGCTCACCGCGGGCCTGCTCGCGCTGAGCGTCAGCAGCGCCGCCTACCTCTGGATCGGCGCCGCCGGCGCCCTCAGCGTCGCGCTGGGCTATCTGTTCATCATGTTCGGCGCCCAGGACCTGCCGAGCGGCAACTTCGAGTGGGCCGCCAAGATCTCCAAGATCCTCTGCGCCTATACCGCCGCCATCGCCGTGCTCGACGTGCTGCAGCTGACGCCGGGCGGCATCGTCGGCCAGGTGCTCAACTTCGCCTCCAGCCTCGGCAGCTTCCTCATCATGTACTTCTGCGTGCTCGGCGTCGCCGACCTCGAGCGCAGCGGCCGCTGCTACCTGTGGGCCGACAAGCTCCAGACCTCGTTCACCGCCTGGGTCGTGCTCAACCTGGTCAGCAGCTTTGTCAGCCTGGCCGCCGTGCTCAGCTTCGCCGCCTATGTCGTCATGCTGGTCTTTTTCGCCAAGGCCGCGCACGCCTACAAGGGCGGCGGCGGCTGGCGCGTCTGTTGACCGTCTTTGCCATGCAAAAAGGCTTCCGACCGAATCGTCGGAAGCCTTTTTTGACGGGCTCAGCGCCTGCGGCAGGAGGCGCAGCCGCCGCAGCGGGCGCAGTCCCCGCCGCAGCCGGAACAGCCGCCCTTGCCCCGGCGGGCGCCGCGGACGGCGAAGAACAGTCCGGCGCCGACGGCGGCCAGCGCGATCAGATCGGGAAATCCCATGTAACCGCTCCTTTCTCAGAACAGCAGCGCCAGGCGATAGACGACAAAGCCGACGATCCAGGCGATCCCGCACTGTCCGACGACCACGCCGAGCGTCGCCAGGCGCGAGCCGAGCTCGCGGCGCAGCGCCGCGACCGCGGCGGCGCAGGGCGTGTAGAGCAGCGTGAAGGCCAGAAAGGCCAGCGCGGCCTGCGGCGTCATCAGCCCGGGCAGTACGGTGGTCAGCTCGTTCAGGCTGGCGCCGGTCAGCACCCCGAGGGTGCTCAGCACGGCCTCCTTGGCGGTGAAACCGGTCACCAGCGCCGTGCTCAGGCGCCAGTCGGCAAAGCCGAGCGGGGCGAACACCGGCGCGAGCAGGCGGCCGAGCATCGCCAGCAGGCTCCGGCTGTTGTCCGCGACGACGTTGAGCCGGTAGTCAAAGGTCTGCAAAAACCAGATGACGACGGTGGCGGTGAAGATGATCGTGAAGGCGCGCTGCAAAAAGTCCCGGGCCTTTTCCCACAGCAGCAGCCCGACGCTGCGCGGCGAGGGCAGGCGGTAATCGGGCAGCTCCATCACAAAGGGGACGGGCTTGCCGCGGAAGGCGGTGGCGCCCAGGACGCGCGCCGCCAGCAGCGCCAGCAGCACGCCGCCGAAGTAGAGCCCGCCCATCACCAGCGCCTGTCCGCGCGCGAAGAAGGCGGCGCAGAAGGCGGCATAGACCGGCAGCTTGGCCGAGCAGCTCATAAACGGCGTCAGCAGGATCGTCAGCTTGCGGTCGCGGTCCGAGGCCAGCGTCCGCGTCGCCATGATCGCCGGCACGCTGCATCCGAAGCCGACCAGCATCGGCACGATGCTGCGGCCCGACAGGCCGAAGCGGCGCAGCGGCTTGTCCATGATGAAGGCGACGCGCGCCATATAGCCCGTGTCCTCCAGCACGGAGAGGAAGAAGAACAGGGTGACGATGATCGGCAGGAAGGACAGCACCGCGCCGACGCCGGCGCACACGCCGTCCACGATCAGGCTGTGGACGACCGGGTTGACGCCCCACAGCGTGAGACCGCGGTCGATCAGGGCGGTCAGCGCGTCAAGGCCGAGGCTCAGCCAGTCGCTCAGGGCGCTGCCGATGACCGAAAAGGTCAGCCAGAACACCAGCAGCATCACGCCGACGAACACCGGCAGGCCGGTGTACCGGCCGGTCAGGATGCGGTCGGCGGCGTCGCTGCGGCGGCGGGCGGGGCTCTTCTCCGGCTTTTTGACGGCGCGCGCCGTCACGCTCTCGATGAAGGCATAGCGCGTGTCGGCCAGCGCCGCGTCGCGGTCCATCCCCGCCTCCTGCTCCATCTGCACGACGGCGTGCTCCAGCATCTCGCGCTCGTTTTCGTCGAGCGACAGGCGCTGCAGCATCGGCCCGTCGCCCTCCAGCAGCTTGACGGCGCAGAAGCGCGGCGGCAGGCCCTGGCGCTGGGCGTGGTCCTCGATCAGATGGGTGACGGCGTGGATGGTGCGGTGCACCGCGCCGGGGGCGCACAGGTCGCGCGGCGCGGGCAGCGTCCGCTCCCGGGCGGCGCGGACGGCCTGCTCGACCAGCTCGGACAGGCCCTCGCCCTTGGCGGCGCTGATCGGCACCACCGGCACGCCGAGCGCCTCGGACAGGGCGCGGATGTCGATGCTGCCGCCGCCGGCCCGCACCTCGTCCATCATGTTGAGCGCCACCACGATCGGCACCCGCAGCTCCAGCAGCTGTAGCGTCAGATAGAGATTGCGCTCGATGTTGGTGGCGTCGACGATGTTGATGAGCCCGTCGGGCTTTTCGTCGAGGATGAAATTGCGGGTCACCAGCTCCTCGGGCGTGTAGGTGCGGAGCGAATAGATGCCCGGCAGATCGACCACCGTGCAGTCCTTCGCGCCGCGCAGCGCGCCCTCCTTGCGCTCCACCGTCACGCCGGGAAAGTTGCCGACGTGCTGGTTGGAGCCGGTCAGGGCGTTGAACAGCGTCGTCTTGCCGCTGTTCTGGTTTCCGGCCAGCGCCAGCTTCATGCGCTCTTCCCCTTCTCCACCTCGATGCGCGCCGTGTCCTCCAGGCGCAGGGTCAGCAGATAGCCGCGCAGCTCGATCTGCATGGGGTCGCCCAGCGGCGCCACCTTCTCCACCCGGACGCGCGTGCCCGGCGTCAGCCCCATGTCGAGCAGCCGCAGGCGCAGCGCGCCCTCGCCGCCCACCGTGGTCACCGCGGCCGTCCGGCCCACCGGCAATTCCGACAGCTTCATTTCGTGCCCTCCTTATGTTAGGGTTTCCTAACTACCAGCGATATGTTAGCACAGCCTAACGCTTTTGTCAAGGGGCCGCATTGAAAAACGCACAGGGGCGTGGTACAATATGTAAAAATACGTTGGAGGCGGAGTATGGTCATTCAGGAAGCGGCGGAGATGTATCTGGAAACCATTTTGGTGATCCAGCGGCGGCAGGGCCATGTCCGCGCCATCGACATCGCCAACGAGATGAGCTATTCGCGCCCGACCGTCAGCGAGCAGATGAAGAAATTCCGCGAGAACGGCTATGTGGAGGTGGCGGAAAACGGCTTCATCACCCTGACCGACAAGGGGCGCGCCATCGCCGAGCCGATCTGGGAGCGGCACAACGTTCTCTCCATGCTGCTGATGGCGCTCGGCGTCAGCGAGCGCACCGCCCGCGAGGACGCCTGCAAGATCGAGCACGATCTGAGCGACGAGAGCTTCACGGCGATCAAGGCGTATTACCACAACAAGAAATAATCGGACAGCGGCTCCGGCCGGCGGCGAGCGATTCGCCGCCGGCCGGTTTGATTCTGCGGGCTCCGGCGCGTCCGCCGACTGAGGCCGGGGCGCGGCGCGGGCCGCCCGCCGCGGGCCCTGCGGCCGCTGCCGGGGGATTTTCCGCATCTCTGCACGGCAAGCGCCCCGGCGCGGCCGGCAAACGCCCCGGTGCGGCCGGCAAGCGCCCCGGCGCAGCCGGCAAACGGCGCGGCGCGGTCCGGCACAAAGCCCGGCAAACAAAGCCCGGCAAACAAAGCCCGGTGCGGCCGGCAAGCGCCTCGCCAGGGCCGGACAGGCGCCCCGGCAGGGCCAGCAGACGCCCCGCCAGGTCCAAAGCCCGGTGCGGCCGGCAGACGCCGCACTGGACCGGCAAACGCCCTGCCAGGGCCGGACAAGCGCCCTGTGCGCGGCCGACAAACATCATCCGGCACAAAGCCCGGCACAAAAAAAATACCCGTTCCTTCGGAACGGGTATTTTCGTTTTTCACGGCTCAGCGATACATGCGCTTCTTGGCACGGGCGGCTTCGCTCTTCTTGCGGCGCTTCACGCTCGGGCTTTCGTAATGCTCACGCTTGCGGAGCTCGGAAAGTACACCGGACTTTGCGCAGGAACGCTTAAAGCGGCGCAGCGCATTGTCTAAAGACTCATCCGGCTTGACGTGGATCTCAGACATCTCTTCTTCCCTCCCTCCGTTTGGAACACATGATACGACTGTATCACAGCATTTATTATATGCAATTGGCCGGCGGTTGTCAAGGTTTCACGACAAAATTGACGATTTTCCCGGGGATGACGATGGCCTTGACGATCTGCATGCCGGCGACGGCGGCGGCGACCTTCGGGTCGGCGAGCGCCGTCTCGCGCACCTGCGCGGCGTCGGCGTCGGCCGGGAAGGCGACGACGCTCTTGACCTTGCCGTTGACCTGGACGGCGATCTCGACGGTCGCGTCTTTGGTCTTGCTCTCGTCATAGACCGGCCAGGCCGCGTGCGCGAGGGTCTCGCCGCTGCCCAGACGCTCGTTGAGCTCCTCGCAGATATGGGGCGCGAAGGGGGCGAGCAGGCGGAGCAGGGTCATGAACTCGGCGCGGTTGCAGCCGTTCTTCTCGAGCTGATTGAGCAGCGCCATCATCGCGGCGATGGCGGTATTGAACTTCATGCCCTCGATGTCGTCGCCGACCTTTTTGATGGTCTTGTGCATCGCGGTCTCGTTGGCGGCGGAATAGCGCTCGCCCGGCTGCAGGTTCTCGGCGAGGTCCCAGACGCGCTCCAGGAACCGCTTGCAGCCCTTGACGGCGCTGTCGTTCCACGGCGCGGCCTTCTCAAAGTCGCCGATGAACATGATATAGAGGCGCAGCGTGTCCGCGCCGTACTGCGCGACGATGTCGTTCGGGTTGACGACGTTGCCGCGGGACTTGGACATCTTCTCGCCGCCCTCGCCGAGGATCATGCCGTGGCTGGTGCGCTTGGCATACGGCTCCTTGGTCGGCACGACGCCGAGATCATAGAGGAACTTGTGCCAGAAGCGGGAATAGAGCAGATGGAGCGTCGTGTGCTCCATGCCGCCGTTGTACCAGTCGACCGGCGACCAGTAGCGCAGCGCCTCCGGCGAGGCCAGCGCCTGATCGTTGTGCGCGTCCATATAGCGGAGATAATACCAGCTCGAGCCGGCCCACTGGGGCATGGTGTCGGTCTCGCGCTTGGCGGGGCCGCCGCAGCAGGGGCAGGTGGTGTTGACCCAGTCGGTCATCTTGGCCAGCGGGCTCTCGCCCGTGTCGGTGACCTCATAGCTCTTGACCTCCGGCAGGAGCAGCGGCAGCTCGCTCTCCGGCAGCGGCACCCAGCCGCACTTGTCGCAGTGGACCAGCGGGATCGGCTCGCCCCAGTAGCGCTGGCGGGAGAACACCCAGTCGCGCAGCTTGAAGTTGGTCTTGGGATGGCCGATGCCCTTCTCCGTCACCCACTTCTTCATCGCCGGGATCGCCTCCCGGACCGTCAGGCCGTTGAGGAAGTCGGAGTTGACCATGATGCCGGTGTCGTCCTTGAGGGCGAAGGCCTCCTTGGTGATGTCGCCGCCGCGGACGACCTCGACGATGGGCAGGCCGAATTTCGTGGCGAAGTCCCAGTCGCGCTGGTCGTGGCCCGGCACGCCCATGACGGCGCCGGTGCCGTAGCCCATCAGCACATAGTCGGAGACAAAGAGCGGGATCTCGGCGCCCGTGACCGGGTGGACGGCGGCGACGCCCTCCAGGCGCACGCCGGTCTTGTCCTTGTTGAGCTCGCTGCGCTCGAAGTCGGACTTGTGGGCCGCCTCGTCGCGGTAGGCGGCGACGGCGTCCCAGTTCCGGATGCGGCCCCGCCACTTTTCCAGGAAGGGATGCTCGGGCGACAGCACCATGTAGGTGACGCCGAACAGGGTGTCGCAGCGGGTGGTGTAGACGGTGAGCGTGTCGCCCGCCGTGGTGGCGAAGTCGAGCTCGGTGCCCTCGCTGCGGCCGATCCAGTTGCGCTGCTGGACCTTGACGCGGTCGATGTAGTCGACGTCGTCCAGATCGTCGATCAGCCGGTCGGCGTATTTGGTGATGGCCAGCATCCACTGGCTCTTTTCCTTGCGGATGACCTGGCCGCCGCAGCGCTCGCACACGCCGTCCACGACCTCCTCGTTGGCGAGGACGATCTTGCAGCTCGTGCACCAGTTGACCGGCATCGAGGCCTTATAGGCCAGGCCCTTTTTGAACATCTGCAGAAAGATCCACTGCGTCCACTTGTAATAGGCCGGATCGGTGGTGTTGACCTCGCGGTCCCAGTCGAACGAATAGCCCAGCATCTGCAGCTGCTTGCGGAAGTTGGTCACGTTGTCGTGCGTCACCTTGGCGGGATGGATGTGGTTCTTGACGGCGAAGTTCTCGGTCGGCAGGCCGAAGGCGTCGTAGCCGATCGGGAACAGGACGTTGTAGCCCTGCATCCGGCGCTTGCGGCAGATGACGTCCATCGCCGTAAAGGGGCGGGCGTGGCCGACGTGCAGGCCCTGTGCGGAGGGATAGGGGAACTCGATCAGGCCGAAGAACTTCGGCTTGTCGCTCTCCCCCGTGACGGCGGCGAAGGGCTTCTCCTTCAGCCAGCGCTCCTGCCATTTCTTTTCAATCTGCAAATACTCATATTTCATAAAGCGGTCAATCTTCCTTCATAATCAGATTTGTGAGGTCCACCGGGAGCGCGTCTCCCCATAGTCGCTCCAGGGCGTACATCTCACGCGCTTCGGACAGGAAGATGTTGACCACCACGGTGCCGTAATCGAGCAGCACCCAGCTCGAGGTGATGCCCTCGACGTGGTGCGGCATGACGCCGCGCTGCTTGAGCTGGAACTCGATCTCGTCGCCCAGGGCGCGGATGTGGGTGGTCGAGGTGCCGGTCATCATCAGGAAGTAGTCGGCCAGCGTGGTGCGCTCGGTCACCTCGAGCGCGGTGATCTCCCGCGCCTTCTTGGCGTCGGCGATGCGGACGACGGCCTCCATCAGCTCCCGCGGAGCCATGGTCTGTTCATTCATGCGGTTGCTCTCCTTTCAGGCTCCGCAGAGCCCGCAGCGTTTTTTCATAGGGCTCGCGCCCCTGGTCGCGCACGAACTGCGCCGTGCGCGCAAGGCCCGCGATCATGGCGGCGTGCAGGTCGCTCCGCGCCAGCGCGCGCAGCGCCGCCGCCCCGTCATAGGTGCGCGTCTCCTCGCACAGGTCGGCCAGGTAAATGATCTGCTCCTCGAGCGTCATATCCTCCGCGCCGACGGTGTGCCGCGCGATGCAGCGGCAGACGGCCTCCGGCATCCGGTACTCCCGGCGCGCCGTCTCCGCGCCGGTGTCGGCGTGGATGAGGTCGAAAAAGCTGTCCTGCGGATAATCAGTAATTATATGCCACTTTTCGCACAATTTCAACTGTTCCGCGCCGGAAAGCGGCTTGGTGCAGTCGTGCAGCAGCGCCGCGGCCCGCACGGTGTACTCGTCGGCGCCGTATTTGCGGGCCAGCTCGGCCGCCAGGCGCTCGACGCCGAGAGTGTGGGCATAGCGCTTTGCCGGCAGCAGGGCCGCCATCTTTTCGCGCAGGGTGTCGAGCGAGGGGCGGTAAAGCCCGTGGGCGCGAATATAGTCCGCCACGGCGGGCGGCAGCAGCTCGCCCCCGCCGCCGCCGCGCAGCGCGGTCGAGCTGACCTCGACCACGCGGTTGTCGATCAGGTCGATGCGGGCGCCGAAGCGGGCGCGCAGCTCCTCCGCCTTGGCGGCGATGCGGGCGCGGTCCTCCTCGCTGCGGGCGACCACGGCCAGGCGGGCCATGGCCGCGATCTCCCCGGGACAGTACCAGCGCTCGAAGCTCATCAGCATGTCGGTGCCGACGACCAGCCAGAGGGCCGCGCGCGGCTGCTCGCGCTGCACCTGGCGCAGCGTGTCCACCGTGTAGCTCGGCCCCTCGCGCCGCAGCTCGAGGTCGCTGACCTCGCAGCGGGGCAGGCCGGCAAAGGCCAGCCTGCACATCTCGAGCCGCTGCTCCGGGGCGGCGCTGCCCTCCGGCAGCTTCTTGTGCGGCGGCAGGTGATCGGGCACGATCAGCAGCAGATCCGGCTCCAGCACGCGCAGGCAGGCGCGCGCCGCCTCGACATGGCCGAGATGCGGCGGGTTGAAGGTTCCTCCGAAGATCGCCAGCCTCATGGCAGGACGATGACCGGCTTGTCCGGGGAGCGGCGATAGATCACCAGCCGGCTGCCGATGCACTGCACCGGCTCGGCGCCCAGCGCCGCGCAGAGCTGATCGGAGGCCTCGCGCACCGAAACGGGCGCGGTCTCGAGCACACGCAGCTTGATGAGCTCGCGCGCCTTCAGCTCCCGGTCGGCCTGCTGCGCGACCGCGTCGGTCACGCCGTCCTTGCCGATCTGCTGGGTGGTGGGGATGGGGTTGGCGAGGGCGCGCAGATAGGCGCGCTGCTTGCTTGTCAGCATAAACTCTCCTTATAATCCGTCGGGTTACAGCGAGCGCCGGTCAAGCTCGGCCGCCATCAGGCGCAGCGAGCGGGCGCGGTGACTGATCCGGTTTTTGAGCGCCTGGTCCATCTGGGCGAAGGTCTGCTTTCCGTCCTCGACATAGAACACCGGGTCATAGCCGAAGCCGCCCGTGCCGGCCGGCGCCCGCAGGATGTGGCCCGCGCACTCGCCGCGGACGGTGAACTCCGTCCCGTCCGGCAGCACGCAGGCGATGGCCGAGACAAAGCGGGCCTGGCGCCGCCCGTCCGGCACGTCCGCCATGTTGCGGAGCAGCAGGGCGGTGCGGTCCGCGTCGCTGCCCTCGCAGTAGCGGGCGCTGCGCACCCCGGGCGCGCCGTCCAGGGCAAACACCTCGAGGCCGCTGTCGTCCGCCAGGGCGGGCAGGCCCGCCGCGGCGCAGGCCGCGCGCGCCTTGATAAGCGCGTTTTCCTCAAAGGTGGCGCCCGTCTCGTCCGGGTCGATGTCCACCCCCGCCTCGCGCAGCGACAGGCCGCGGCGGTGCTGGGTCTCAAGGATGGCCTTGATCTCGCGCAGCTTGTGCGCGTTGTTGGTGGCGATCACATAGGTCATCGGAACAGCCCTCCCACGGCGGCCCTCTGGGCCGCGACCAGCTGGCGGATGCCGCCGCAAGCCAGCAGATAGAGGTCGTCCAGCTCCTTCTTGCTGAAGGGGCGCTCCTCGCCGGTGCCCTGGCACTCGACGATGTTGCCCTCGTCGTCCATCACAAAGTTGAAATCGACCTCGCCGCCGCTGTCCTCGACATAATCGAGGTCGCAGAGCGGCTCGCCGCCCATCAGCCCGCAGGAGACGGCGGCGACATAGGAATAGAGCGGCAGCGCCTCAAACGCGCCGTCGCGGCGCAGCTTGTCGAGGGCCAGCACCAGCGCGCAGAAGCCGCCCGTGATGCTGGCGCAGCGGGTGCCGCCGTCGGCCTGGATCACGTCGCAGTCAATGGTGACCGTGCGCTCGCCGAGGTGCTCAAGGTCGGTCACCGAGCGCAGGGCGCGGCCGATCAGGCGCTGGATCTCGGCGGCGCGGCCGTTGAGCTTGAGCTTCTGAATGTCGCGCGGGGAGCGCTCCCCCGTCGCCCGCGGCAGCATGGCGTATTCCGCCGTCACCCAGCCGCTACCGCGCCCGCGCAGGAAGGGCGGCACGCCCTCCTCCACCGTGGCGTTGCAGATCACCTTGGTGTTGCCGCACTCGATCAGCACGGAGCCCTCCGGGTATTTGATGAAGCCGGTGGTGATCTTCACCGGCCGGATCTCGCTGTTTTTGCGTCCGTCATGTCTCGGCATCGCGTCTACCTCTCTTTCCGGGCTCAGGCGAAGAAGGCCCGGGTGAACTCCTTGGGATCGAACTCCAGCAGGTCGTCCGCCGTCTCGCCGACGCCGACGAACTTGACCGGCACCTTGGTCTGGGCGCTGACGTGGATGGCGATGCCGCCCTTGGCGGTGCCGTCGAGCTTGGTGAGGATGACGCCGGTGAGCGGCGCCGCGGCGTTGAAGGCCTCGGCCTGGGTCAGCGCGTTCTGCCCCGTCGTCGCGTCCAGCACCAGCAGGGTCTCGACATCCGCGCCCGGCAGCTCGCGGTCGATGACGCGGCGCATCTTGCTCAGCTCGTTCATCAGGTTCTGCTTGTTGTGCAGCCGCCCCGCCGTGTCGCAGATCATCACGTCGGCATGGCGCGCCTTGGCGGCGGTGCAGGCGTCGAAGATGACGGCGGCCGGGTCGGCGCCCTCGCTGTGGCGGACGAGGTCGGCCCCGCAGCGGTCCGCCCAGATTGAGAGCTGGTCGGCGGCGGCGGCGCGGAAGGTGTCCGCCGCGGCGAACAGGACCTTTTTGCCCTGCGCCGTCAGCTTCTGCCCGAGCTTGCCGATCGAGGTCGTCTTGCCGACGCCGTTGACGCCGACCATGAGGATGACCGACGGCTTCGTGCCGAGCTTCAGCCCCTCGTTGGGGACCATCATGCCGGCGAGGATGCCGCACAGGCAGTCGATGACCTCCTCGCGGGTCTGGAGATTGCGGAGCTTGGACTGCCGGCGCAGCTCCTCCACCGCGGCGGAGGCCGTATAGGCGCCGATGTCGGCGAGGATGAGCGCGTCCTCGAGGTCGGCGAGCAGGTCCTCGTCCACCGTGCGGAAGGCGGCGAACACCGAGTTGAGGGCGCTGCCCGTCTGCTCTTTGGTCTTTTTCAGGCCCTGCCTGATCTTGTCGAAAAATGCCATTGGGGATACTCCTTTTCGGTATGAATCTTGGCTACTGAATCTTTTCCCGGATGTGCTCCTCGACCTCGTTGATGTTGAGGGCGAGCAGCTTGGTGACGCCCTGCTCCTGCATGGTGACGCCGTAGAGGATGTCGGCCTCCTCCATCGTGCCGCGGCGGTGGGTGATGACGATGAACTGGGTACGGTCGCAGAGGCGGTGCAGATAGGAGGCGAAGCGGCTGACGTTGACGTCGTCGAGCGCGGCCTCGATCTCGTCGAGGACGCAGAACGGCGTCGGCCGCACCTTGATGATGGCGAAATAGAGGGCGATGGCGACAAAGGCCTTTTCGCCGCCGGAGAGCAGCGAGATGGCGCGCATCGACTTGCCCGGCAGCTCGACCTTGATCTCGATGCCGCAGTTGAGCACATCGTGCTCGTCCTCCAGCTCGAGCCGGCCGCGCCCGCCGCCGAAGATCTCGGTGAAGGTCACCTGGAACTCCGCGTTGATCGCCTGGAACTGCTCGGCGAAGATCTGGGTCATGCTGTCCGTCAGGTCGGCAATCACCTTGAGCAGGTCGGCCTTGGCCTTTTCCAGATCGCTGCGCTGCGCCGTCAGGAACTCATAGCGCTCGCTCACCTTGGCGTATTCCTCGATGGAGCCGACGCTGACGTCGCCCAGCTTCTTGATGGCGGCGCGCAGCTCGCCGATGCGGCGGTTGGCCTTGGCGGCGCTCTCCAGCTCAACGCGCACCTCCTGGGCGGTGACGCGGGTCAGCTCGTAGTTCTCCCACAGCTTCTGGAGCACGGAGTCCTCCTCCATCTCCGCCTGGGTCTTTTTGTTCTCCAGGCGGCCGCGTTCGCGCTCGAGGTTGATGAGCTCGTTGTTCTTCTGCTGGGTGTCGCGCTCGCAGCGGGCGCGCGCGCCCTCGAGCCGCGTCTTTTCCTCGCTGACGCGCAGCAGCTTGTCGCGGCGGCCCTTGGTCTCGGCGGCATACTGCTCCGCCAGCTGCTCGCGGGCGGCGAGCTGCGCGCGCAGCTCGGCGTTGCGGGTGCGGATGGCGTCGATGACGCCCTGCTGGTCCTGCCGCTGGTCGGCCATGGAGGCGATCAGCGCGTCCAGCTCCTCGACGGAGAGGCGGGTGCTCTCGCGCTCGGCGCGGGCCGAGGCGATCTCCACCCGCAGGTCGGCGACGGCGTTCGCCAGCTCGCCGGCCTTCTGCTCCTCCGCGGCCCGGCCGCCGGAGAGCCCGTCGGCCTCCGCCTGCTGGCGCGCGGCCGCGTCCAGATGATCCTGCGCGGTCTGGCGCAGCACGGCGATCTCGCTGCGCGTCTGGGCGACGCGGGCCCCCTGGCCCGCCTTCTCCCGCTCCAGCTCCTCCATCCGCGCGTTGACGGTGTCGATCAGCGCCTGATGCTGCGTGCGCTCCGCCCCCAGCGCCAGCAGCGCGTCCTGCGCCGCCCGCAGCTCCTCGCGGGCCACGTTCGCCTCGTAGTCGGCGCTCTCCAGCTCCTGCTGTGCGGCGCGCAGCTCCTTCTTTCCCGACTCGATCTGCGCCGTCAGTCCGGTCAGCTCGCTCTGCAGCCGGCCGATCTCGTTGGCGCGGGACAGCACGCCGACGTTTTTGCCGATGCTGCCGCCCGTCATCGCCCCCGAGGGGTTGATGAGCTGGCCGTCGAGCGTGACGATGCGGAAGGCATAATGCTGGCTCTTGGCCAGCGCGATGGCGTGGTCGATGTGGTCGACGACGGCGGTGCCCGCCAGCAGGCTGCGCACCACGCGGTCATAGCGCCCCTCGCGCTCCACCAGCGCGTCGGCCCAGCCGCAGAAGCCCTCGCCGGCCGGGGTGTCGGTGCGGGCGGCGCGGTCGCGCACGGCGCTCAGCGGCAGGAAGGTGGCGCGGCCGAAATCGCGGCTCTTGAGGAAGCCGATGGCGGCCTTGCCGTCCTGCTCGCTGTCCACGACGATGTTCTGCAGCGCCGCGCCCAGCGCGATCTCGACGGCGACGCTGTAACGGTCCTCAACGCGGATCAGATCGGCCACCGGGCCGCTGATCCCGCGCAGCTCGCCGCGGTGCGCCGCCTCCATCACGCGGCGCACCGACTGGCCGAAGCCCTCATATTCGCGCTCCATCGCGCGCAGCAGATTGAGGCGCTCGGTGCGCACCTCCTGCCGGCGGGAGCGCTGCTCCAGCTCGGCTGCCAGCTGCTCGGCCTTTTTCCGGCGCGCCTGGGCGCGCAGGTCGTAGCCGCGCAGCATGTTCTCCGCCGAGCTCTTTTTCTCCTCGTTTTCCTCGACGCTGCGGCGCAGCGCCCGGGCGCGCTCGTTCTCCTGCTCGAGCCGCTGCGCGAGCTGCGCCTGCTCCGCGCCGATGCTGTCGGCGCGGGCGCCGACCTCCTGCAGGCCGCTCTCGAGGGCGCCGGCCCGGGCCTGCGCGTCGGCGGCGCGGTCCTTGTGTAGCGCGATGCCGGCCTGCAGCGCGTCCAGCCGGGCGCTCAGGTCCCGGGCGGTGTCCGCGGTCGTCTGCACCTGGCCGAGCAGCGCGTCCAGCCGGGCGGCCAGCTCGGTGTCGAGCGCGGCCAGCTCGTCCAGGCGGGCGCGCTTGCTCTGGCGCTGGCTCTCCAGGCTCTCGCCGCGGCCCGTCTGCTCCTCCAGCTCGCGGGTCTTGGCGGCCAGGTTGTCCTCGTTGTTCTGGATGTTGGTGCGCAGCACGGCGGCGTCGGAGCGCGCCTGGGCCTCGCGGCCCTCGCTCTCGCGCACCTCGTCGCGGATGCGCTCGCCCTCGGCGTCGCGGGCGTGCATCTCGTCGGTCAGCTGCTGCGACTGCTCGTGCAGGCGCTCCAGCTCCTCCTTGCGGGCCGAGAGCATGCGCTCGGCGTTGGCGTAGTCGGTCTGCGCCTTCTGCAGGCTGTCCTTGAGCTTGTCGAGACTGTCGAGCCAGACCGTCACCTCGAGCACGCGCAGCTCGTCGCGCAGCACCAGGTACTGCTTGGCCTTCTCCGCCTGCTCGCGCAGCGGGCCGACCTGCGTCTCCAGCTCGGTGATGATGTCGCGCACGCGGGTCAGGTTGTCGTCGCAGGCGGCGAGCTTGCGCTCGCTCTCCTCCTTGCGGTAGCGGAACTTGGAGATGCCGGCCGCCTCCTCGAAGATCTCGCGGCGGTCGGTGCTCTTGACGGCCAGGATCTCGTCGATGCGGCCCTGGCCGATGACGGAATAGCCGTCGCGCCCCAGGCCGGTGTCCATGAACAGCTCATGGACGTCCTTGAGGCGGACGGATTTCCGGTTGATATAAAACTCGCTCTCGCCGCTGCGGTAGTAGCGGCGGGTGACGTCGACCTCGGCGTATTCGACGGGCAGGCGCCCGTCGGCGTTGTCGAGCGACAGCGTGACCTCGCAGAAGCCCAGCGGGCTGCGGCGCGCCGTGCCGCCGAAGATGACGTCCTCCATCTTGCCGCCGCGCAGGGTCTTGGTGCTCTGCTCGCCCAGCACCCAGCGGATGGCGTCGACGATGTTGCTCTTGCCGCTGCCGTTCGGGCCGACGATGGCCGTCACGCCGCGGCCGAAGTTCATCACCGTCTTGTCCGGAAAGGACTTGAAGCCCTGGATCTCAATGGATTTTAAGTACAAAAGCGCACCCCGCTCCGATTAAGATTGCATACTGAATTATTATAACAAAGATATGCCGGAAATACAAGCGCGCGCGCGAAAAGCGGCGGGCGCAGGCCGCTTTTCGCGTTTCGGGCCCGCGGCACAAAAAAGGCCGCGGAGGAAGTTTCCTCCGCGGCGCCTGGTCGATCTATTCTGTTGTAGGGATCGGTGCCGCCCGGAACAGAGTGAACGCTGAACGTGCCGGGGTCCCGCTATGGCGGGTTCCTTCTGGAAGATCGGACCGCAGATCACGGGTCATGCCGTGGGTCTACCTGCTCCTTTCGCTCGTTCCAACGTTTTTTCGCGGTTCCATCCAGAGCTTTCAGCTCCGCCCGGACCTCTCAAAACTGTTCATTGGACTGTACCTCCGAATCGTCAGTTTCTTTTGCCTCTTCTTCGCTCCCCTTGTTCTGTCTACACTTTACCACGCTGATGCGCTGATGTAAAGTGGCAAGCTGCACAAGGTTTGCAAAAAGTTGACCAAATTTACTCCTTCGGCTCCTTGTCCTTGCGGATGATCAGACCGGGGATCTTGTCCACCTTGACGACGGCATAAACCAGCGGCGCGATGAGGACGACCAGGCCGATCAGACCCAGGATCCACCAGATGCGCTTCTTGCATTTGCACTCTTCCATATTGATCCTCCTTTTCCGAATCGGACACGCAACAGCCTTGACTGTGCCGTTATTATAACACATCCCGGGCCGTTTGAAAAGCCCGTCCGGGCTGGCTTTTCCCGATTATCTATGCTATAATTTAAATAATCTGTCAGATTCTGCGGAGGAGCATCAAAAAATGGAAACGCTGTATGATCTCATCGCGCTGCCCGCGGCGCGCGACCCCGGCAAGCGGGGCCTCGCGGCCGCTGCCCGGCCCGATCTCCGGGCCCTGGCGCAGACGCTCTGCGCCGCGCCCTCCGTGCTCATCGTCACCGGCTTCCCCATCCGCGCCGCCCGCATCGGCGAGACCGACGGCCCCTGCGGGGCGGCGGCGCTGGCGCACGCGCTCTGCGCGCTCGGCAAGCGGGTGACCGTGGTCACCGACGCGCTGTCCGCGGCGGCGGTGCGCGCCGCCTGCGCCCTGCGGGCGCCGCAGGCCGAGGTGCTGGAGGCCCCCTGCGGGGACGGCGGCCCGCGCTGGTGCGCGGAGACGCTGGCCCGTCTCCGCCCCGCGCACATCCTCGCCATCGAGCGGCCCGGCAAGGGCGCGGACGGACATTATCACAACTCCCGCGGCCAGATCATCGACGAGCTGGTCGCCGACACCGACGCCCTGCTGGACGCCGGCCTGCCCTCCACCGCCGTCGGCGACGGCGGCAACGAGCTGGGCATGGGCGCGCTGCGCGGCGAGATTGCCCGCCTGGTGCCGCACGGCGCGGAGATCGCCGCCGTGCGGAGCGCCGGCTGCACCGTCACCGCCGGCGTCTCCAACTGGGGCGGCTGGACGATCTGCGCCGCCCTGAGCGTCTTTTCCGGCCGCGACCTGCTGCCGACCGAGGACGAGGAACGCGCCCTGATGCGCGCCGTCGTCGCCGCCGGCGCGGTCGACGGGATCACCGCCCTGCCGGCCGAGACGGTGGACGGGCTGCCGCTCGCGGAAAATCTGGCCGTGCTGCGCGCCCTGCGCCTGTGCGCCGCGCCCGCCCTGCGCCGCCCGGCGGCGGAGACGCTGGCCGGGCTGCGCCCCGCCGAGGCGCGCCTGCTCTTCCGCGAGGGCGGCCTGGTGCGCCAGACCTCCGGCATGTGCGCCGGCTACACGCAGTGCAACCTCATCGTCCTGCCCGCGCGCGAGGCGGCCGATTTCCGACAGTTCGCGGCCCGCAACCCCTTCGCCTGCCCGGTGCTCGAGGAGACCGCGCCCGGGGCGCGGTCCCTGCAGCGGCTGGCGCAGGACGCCGACGCGGCGCGCGATTTCCCACTCTACCGCGTCTATGAGCACGGCCGGCTGACGGCGGAGCTGCCCGACGTCGCCGCGCTCTGGCGCGACGATTTCGTGGCCTTCTTCATCGGCTGCTCCTTCTCCTTTGAGGACGCGCTGCTCGCGGCGGGGCTGCCGGTGCGCCACATCGAGGAGAACCGCAACGTGCCGATGTACCTGACGAACATCCCCTGCGCGCCCGCGGGGATGTTCCACGGCAGCATGGTCGTCAGCATGCGGCCGATGACGCCCGCGCAGGCGGAGCGCGCCCGGGAGATCACGGCGCGCATGCCGCGCGTCCACGGCGCGCCCGTCCACATGGGCGACCCGGCGCGCATCGGCATTGCCGACCTGGACAAGCCCGACTTCGGCGAGCGCGTCACCGTCCGCCCCGGCGAGATCCCGGTGTTCTGGCCCTGCGGGGTGACGCCGCAGGCGGCCGTGATGGCGGCGAAGCCCGCGTTCGCCATCACCCACGCGCCGGGACACATGTTCATCTGCGACATCAAAAACACCGAACTGATGGATTCAAAAAATCCCGGTTGAAATCGGCGTTCGTTTCGGTTATAATAACATTTCAGATACACAGACAAGTTTTGGGCGGTCTGTCCCGCCGTGCTACTCGGGGAGTCAGCGGTTCCTTGTGACCTGAGATCCGCTATAGCAGGGAGGACGCCGCGCCCGAGGGATGTCTTTTTCGCCGTCCAGCCTCCTGTCCGGAGCTGTGAGAGGCCGGTCCCGCGCAACGCGGCCCCGTGAACCATGTCAGGCGGGGAACCGAGCAGCATTAAGCGGACCGCCGCGGGTGCCGCGGTCAACCGGTCTTGAGCCGAGGCCAGGATCAGCGGGCGAAAAAGCATTTCAAAGGCCGGCGCACGGCGGGACAGACCGCCCGAAATTTTCATGTCCGCGGCTGCGCAAAGGAGGGTTCTGTTTTGTCGCATCTGGCGCTTTATCGCAAATACCGGCCCCTGACCTTTGACGACGTGGTCGGTCAGGAGCACATCACGGCGGCGCTCAAGACGCAGGTCGCCTCCGGCCGCACCTCGCACGCCTATCTGTTTACCGGCACGCGCGGCACCGGCAAGACCACCTGCGCCAAGATCCTCGCCCGCGCCGTCTGCTGCGAGCATCCGTCCGGCGGCAACCCCTGCAACGTCTGCGAGTCCTGCCGCTCGATCCTCGACGGCGCCGCGCTCGACGTCTCCGAGATCGACGCCGCCTCCAACAACAGCGTCGACAACATCCGTCTGCTGCGCGACGAGGCGGGCTATACGCCCACCGCCCTCAGCCGCCGCGTCTACATCATCGACGAGGTGCACATGCTCTCGCAGGGCGCCTTCAACGCGCTGCTCAAGACCCTGGAGGAGCCGCCCGAGCACGTGGTGTTCATCCTCGCCACGACCGAGATCCACAAGGTGCCGGCCACCATTCTCTCGCGCTGCCAGCGCTACGATTTCCGCCGCATCCCGCCGGAGGTCATCGGCCGGCGCCTGCAGTTCATCGCCCGGAACGAGGGCTTCGACCTCGACGACGACGCCTGCGCCCTGCTCGCCCGCCTCGGCGACGGCAGCATGCGCGACGCCATCAGCCTGCTCGACCGCAGCCTGCCCGAGAGCGGCCGCGTCACCCGCGCCGCCGTCGCGGAGGCGCTCGGCGTCGCCCCGGCGGAGAGCGTCGCCGCCATCCTCGACGCCGTGCTGCGCCGCGACGCGGCGACCGCGCTGCAGATCTTCGGCGAATGCTATCTCGACGGCCGCGACGTGACGGCGCTCTTTGACGAGCTGTTCAGTCTGCTGCGCGACCTCTATGTTCTGCGCGCCACCGGGCGCGAGGAGGCGCTGGCCTCGACCGCCGCCGACGACCCCGCGCTGCTGCGCGGCCTGGCCGCGCGGGCGACGCCCGCCGAGCTGGACTATTTCGTCGCCTGCGTCTCCGAGCTGCTCTCCCGTCTGACCCGCACCGCCATCCGCCGCACCGACGGCGAGATGTGCCTGATGAAGATGGCGCTGCGCGGCAGCGCCGCCCCGGCTCCGGCCGCGGACCCGGCCGCCGCTGCGGCGCCGGCCCCCGCCCCGCAGCCGCCGGTGCGCACCGAAGGCCCGCTGCGCGCAGCGGCAGCGCCGCAGCCCGCCCCCGACGGGCAGCCCGCCCCCGCTGAACAGTCCGCCCCCGCCGCCGTACCGCCGCCGGCGCCCGCCGCCGGCAGCCCGGAAAAGCTGAAAAACGCCGTGCTGAGCATGGTGCAGAGCAAGGTGACGCCCGCGGTGCGCACCTATCTGCGGATGGCGGAGTTCTCTGACGAGCGCGGCGCTCTGCTCATCCGCGTGCGCGAGGAGGCGCTCGGCTTCATGGCCAAGCCGGCGCTGCTCGATCTGCTGCGCGAGACGGCGCAGGCGCTGTCCTATACCGATGTGGTCGTCAAGGGGCCGGCGCCCGCCGCGCCCTCGGACGCGCTCACCGATCTGCTGAAGAATGCCCGCGAGCTGGGCGTCGAAACAAAATAATTTGGGAGGTACACCTATGAAGCCCGGAAGAATGCCCAACATGGGCGGCATGAACATGAACGCGATGATGAAGCAGGCGCAGAAGCTGCAGGCCGATCTCGCCAAAAAGCAGGAGGAGCTGGAGAAGATCGAGTACACCGCCACCGCCGGCGGCGGCGCGGTGACGGCCGTCGTCTGCAACAAGCAGCTCAAGAGCCTGACCCTCTCCCCCGAGGCCGTCGATCCCGACGACGTCGAGATGCTGTCCGACCTCGTGCTCGCCGCCGTCAACGACGCCCTCTCCCAGTGCGAGGAGGCGACCGCCAAGGCGATGCAGTCCCTGACGGGCGGGATGAATCTGGGCTTTTAAATGAAGTATTACGCCGCGCCGCTGGAAAAGCTGATCGAACAGTTCGAGCGCCTGCCGGGCATCGGGCACAAGAGCGCCCAGCGGCTGGCCTTTCATGTGCTGTCCCTGCCCGACGGCGAGGCCGAGGAGTTTGCCCGCGCCATCCTGGACGCGCGCGGCAGCATCCACACCTGCCGGGTGTGTCAGAACCTCACCGAGGGCGATCTCTGCCCCATCTGCGCCGACCCCCGGCGCGACGCGACGACGATCTGCGTGGTTGCCGACCCCAAGGACCTCATCGCCATCGAGCGCACGCGCGAGTATCACGGCCTCTATCACGTGCTGCACGGCGTGATCTCGCCGCTCAACGACGTCGGCCCCGACCAGCTCCGCATCAAGGAGCTGCTGCAGCGCGTCGCCGACACCGACGTGCACGAGATCATCATGGCCACCAATCCGGACACCGAGGGCGAGACGACCGCCATGTACCTCTCCCGCCTGCTCAAGCCCTTCGGCGTCAAGGTGACCCGCCTGGCCTACGGCATCCCCGTCGGCGGCCATCTCGAGTTCTCCGACGAGGTGACGCTCACCCGCGCCCTTGAGGGGCGGCGGAGCATGGAATAGACAACCGACCGGCAAAAAACGCGGGCCTCCGGCAATGGTGCCGGAGGCCCGTTTTGCATGCCGAAAAACCTGCGGGTTTTTCGACATTTGGTGGGCGCCGCGCGGTCGGCGCGGTTTCGCCGCTTTTCTGAGGAAAATCGGCGGAATACGGTGATTTTTCCCGGCGCATGTCCGGGAAAAATCAAATTGAAACGTGAAAAAGCCGGCCGGAGCCGGCTTTTTCGACAGACTGTGCGGGCCTCCGGCAATGATGCCGGAGGCCCGTTTTGCATGTGCGTATCCGCTGCTTTATTTGACCGCGACGATGAAGCAGACCATGCCGCCGTCGGCGGCCGGGCGGGTGGTATAGAGCGCGAAGCTCTGGTAGTTGAGCACCGCCTCGCTCAGGCCGATCGACTTGCTGCGGGCGGGGTCCCAGACCTGGACGCCGTCCATAACGGCCAGGGTGTTGACGCCGACCCGGACGCGCTTGGCGGTGACGAAGGCGTCGGCCGTGACGGTGCCGGCGGAGCTGAGCGCCGCCGCCATGTAGGTGTCGCCCACCTTGTACCAGGCGGCGGGCGCGGCGGTCGCGCCGATGCCGGAGGCCGCGGCCGTCTGCTTGATCTCGGTGGAGCCGCTGGAATCCGTCAGCGTCAGGGTATAGACGATCTGCGTGACGGTGAAGGTGTCGCCGTTGAAGCCGTCATAGACGGTCTCCTCCACCTTGCTGGTCTGCTTGGCCATGCCGTAGGTGTAGCCGCTGCCGGTGACGCTCTCGACGACCAGAAGGTCGGCGGCGCCGGAGCTGTTGAGCGTGCTGTGCAGCACCTTGACCTCGGTGAGGCCGGTGGCGCGCAGGGCGTCGAGCGACGACAGGGAGAGCGGCAGGCCGCTGCCGAGCTGCTCATAGACGCGCACCCGCGCGGCCAGCGGCGCGGTGCCCAGCCGGGACGTTGACAGGCTGAGCGTGCCGGCGTTCGCATAGGCGACGGGGGCAAAGAGATAATTGCCCTTGGCGTCCTGCGTGACGGTGACCAGCCGGCCGAGCTGCGCGTACAGCGTGCTGGGGGCCGTGTCGCTGGTCTTGGTGAAGCCCTCGAAGGACGGCGCGCCCTCCAGGGCGTGACCGGTCAGGGTCGTCGCCTTGCAGGCGCTCTCGCTGAGCTCATTGAGGATGGCGACCGCCTTGACCGAGACCTCGCTGCTCTTCCAGGCGCCGGCGACGCGGCCGTTGACGTCGAGGGAGACGGTGACGAGATCGCCGAACCGCAGCGCGGCGAAGTCGGCGGCGGCGTCGGGCGCGACGACCAGCTTGAGCGAGCCGAGCCGCACCCAGGTCGGACTGGTATAGACCGCGCCCGCGTCGCTGTAACGCAGGGTCAGGCGGTCGGAGCTGACATAGTAGGTGTTGGCGGCGCTGTCATAGCTGACGGCGTCGTATTTCTGCACGGCGGCGGCGGCGACGCGCTCGCCGTCCCGCAGGATGGCGGCGCCGGAGCTGAACACCACGCTGTCCACGCCGTAGATCGCGGTGGAGGTGCCGATGTTCGAGGTGCCGCCCGTGACGATCAGCTCAAGGGTGCCCTGGCTGCCGTAGAAGAGGGTCGCGGTCTGCCCGACGGGCAGGCTGAGCCACTCGTCGCTGTAAGTGCCGGTCTTGCTGCCGTCGCACAGCAGCGCCGCGGAGGGCACGGCGATCGTGGTCCCCTGCTCGGTGGTGATTGTCGTGTTGGTGCGGCTGCGGACGATGACCGCGGTGCCGGCGCTCTCGGCGCGGAAATAGATCAGGCTGTCCTTCTGCCAGACGCACAGGCCGCGCTTCATCACGCCGTCGGCGCTGAAGGACGCGGCGGTGGTGACGACCTTGACGGCGCCGTTCGCGGTGCAGATCCGCGCCGTGCCGGCGCTCAGGGTGCTGTCGGTCGCCGGGGTCGCCAGCAGCAGCGAGCGGGTGCTGTCCATCGTGAAGGCGCCGCTCAGCAGCTGGCTGCCGTCCTTCTTCGCGGTCAGCAGGGTGTTAACCAGGAGGATCGCGGCCTGGCCGCGCGGGATGGCGGCGCCCGCGCTCAGCGTCGCGGAGACGCCCTTGGTCAGCCCGAGCGCGGCGGCCTTGGCCATATAGTCGGCGGGCCAGAAGTCGCCGATGTCGGCGCGCTCATAGCCGAGCAGGCGCAGCAGGATGGTGCTGGCCTCACTGTATTTGATGTTGGCGTCGGGACGGAAGGTGCCGTCGCCGTAGCCCTCGATGATCTTGTACTGCTTGACGGCGGCGTTGACATAGGGCGCGTACCACCGGGTGTGCGCCACGTCGGAAAAGAGGGTGTAGCTGCCGTAAAGGCTCTCGGAGGAGAAGCCCGCCAGCTTGAGCGCCACCTTGCAGAACTCGGCGCGGGTCATGTAGCCGCGCGGGTCATAGCGGCCGCCGCCCTTGCCGCTGACGATGTTGAGCGCCGCCAGCAGCTCGCAGGCGTTCTTTTCCGCCGGGTCGGTCACATCGGTGAACATGGCCGCCGCGGGCAGCGAGGCGCACAGCAGCGCCAGAACCAGAGTCAGGGCCACAATGCTCTTTTTCATTCTTTCAACCCCCAGACTTATTGATTGCGCAGCGCTTCGACCGGCTGCATCTTGGACGCCTTGTTGGCGGGATAGAAGCCGAAGAAGATGCCCAGCGCGACCGAGAACAGCATCGCGCCCAGCATGATGCCGAACGATGGGAAGTAGACCTGCTTGATGATGGCCGCCGTGATGATATACGATCCGACGGCTCCCAGTCCGATCCCCAGCAGTCCGCCGCAGGCGCTGATGGTGGCAGCCTCGATCAGAAACTGCCAGACGATGCTGCTGCGCTTGGCGCCGATCGCCATGCGGATGCCGATTTCGCGCGTGCGCTCGGTGACCGAGACCAGCATGATGTTCATGATGCCGATACCGCCGACCAGCAGCGAGATGCCGGCGACGCCGCCGCCCACCAGGCTGTAAATCCGCATGCTCTTGCTGATGCTCTCCTGCCACTGGTTGTTGGTGTAGACGCTGATATAGCCGTTGTTGTTCTTGACGTCGACCTTCGAGCGCATGAAATTGCCGAGATAGAACATCGCCAGATTCGTGCTGTCGGCGCTGCGCGCCTTGACGATGAAGCTCGTGAACTTCGTCTGATTGGCGAGCGAGCGGGCGCAGGACATCGGCACGACGATCATGCCGTCGTCGCTGTACTGCTGGTTGTCATATTTGCTGACATAGGTGCCGACCACGGTGTATTCGACGCCCTTGAGCTTGATCTTCTTGCCGATGGGGTTCTCCAGGCCGAAGAACTGCTCGCGTACATAGCTGCCGATCACGCAGACCTTGACGCGGTTTTTGACGTCCATATAGCACAGCGTGCGCCCGGCGGAGAGCTCCATGTTCTTGCAGATGTCAAAATCCTCGTTGCCGAAATAGACGGTCGCGCTGCTGAGCTTCTTGCTGCGGTAGCGGGCGTTGACGTTGGTCTGGCTGACCGGCGTCGCCGCGGAGATGTACTGGCTGTACTTCTTGCACTCCAGCATCAGGTCCTTGTAGATGTCGATGTATTTGCCGTTCCAGGTGCCGTAGTCGATCTGGATGATGTTGGTGCCCATCTTCTCGAACTGCTCGAGCTGCTGCTGGGTCATGCCGCCCACCAGGGAGAGCAGGGTGATGACCGAGCATACGCCGATGATGATGCCGAGCATGGTCAGGAAGGAGCGCATCTTGTTGTTGGCGATCGATTTGAGCGCCATGGCGAACGTGCGGAACAGATTCATGCGCTCACCGCTCCTTTCAAAACGCCGCGGCGGGTCTCCTCCGGCACCGCGCAGTCATTCACCACGCGGCCGTCGCTGATGGTGACGATGCGCTTGGCGACGTTGGCGAGGACGCGGTCGTGGGTGATGAGGATGACGCTGGCCCCGTCGTCGTTGAGCCGCGCCAGCATCGCCATGATTTCGGCGCTGGCGTGGGAATCGAGGTTGCCGGTCGGCTCGTCGGCCATGATGATCGGCGGCTTGGCGGCGATGGCGCGGGCGATGGCAACGCGCTGCTGCTGGCCGCCGGACAGCTCCGCCGGACGGTGCTTCATGCGGTTCTCCAGCCCGACGGCCGTGAGCGCCGCGACGCAGAGCTGCCGGCGCTGCTCGCTGTGCAGGCCGCGGTAGATGAGCGGCAGCTCGACGTTTTCAAACGCCGTCAGCCCCGGGATCAGGTTGAAGCCCTGGAAGATGAAGCCGATCTGCTTGTTGCGGATGCCGGCCAGCTTGGCGACCGACATGTCGCTGACGGCCTCGCCGTCCAGAAAATACTGGCCGTAGGTCGGGATGTCGAGACAGCCCAGAATGTTCATCAGCGTGGATTTTCCGCTGCCGGACTGTCCGAGGATGCAGCAGAACTCCCCTCTGTCGATCTGCAGCGAGACGTCGTCGAGCGCACGCACCTCGCTCTCGTGGCCCTCGTTGTAGATCTTGCTGATCTGACGAATATCAATCAGCATGGCTCACCCGGCGATGGACGAACCGCTGCCGTACTGCGCGTCGTTGGTCGCTTTTCCGGCATAGACGACGGTGCCCTCCTGCAGGCCCTCGACCTCCGTGTTGGTCGCGTCGGAAAGCCCGGTCGTGACCGCGACGGGGAAATAGCCCTTGGGGATCTGCGCCGCCGGCACGGTGCTGACCTTGTCGTAAGTGAAACTCTGGCCGCTCTTGACGAAGACGACGGTGCTGCCGTCCTCGGTATAGGTGATCGCGGTCGTGGGGACGATCAGGCAGGACTCCTTGACCGTCGCCGTGATTGTGTAGTTGACGCTCATGCCCGGCAGCAGCGTGCCGTCGTTCTGCAGCGCGACCGTGGCGGGGAAGGTCGAGCTCATGCCGGCGTTCGGGTCGGTGCTGGCGTTGGCGGTATAGCTGATGTCGGTGATCGTGCCCGTGGCGTTGACGCCGCTGTCGTTGGTGATGGCGACGCTCATGCCGAGGGACAGCTTGCTGATGTCGAGCTCATCGACATCCATCTTCATGATGAGGCTCGAGGTGTCGGACACCGTGACGACCGGGGTGCTGCTGTTCTCCAGCTTGGTGCCGACCGCGATGGTCAGGCCGGAGACCATGCCGTCGAGCGTGCTGCGCACCTCGGTGTTGGCGACCTTGTCGCGCAGCTTCTGCGCCGCGGTCTCCGCGTCGTCATAAGCCTTCTGCGCGGCGGCGATCTCGTCGCGCAGCTGGTCGGTGTTAATGGCGATCAGCTTCTGGCCCTTGGCATAGCTGCCGTATTCCAGCAGGTCGGCATAGGAGATCGTCCCGGCCGCCTTGAGCACCAGGTCCTCGCTGCGGGAATAGTCCATCGTCCCGGCGCCGATCGGCGTAACCGCGCCGGCGGCGGTGGTGACGGTGGCCGAGGCGGTGTTGCCCGAGGCCAGCACGCCGGGGTTCTTGAAATCAACATAGACGCGGAAGCAGACCGAGCCGTCCACCGGCTTTTCGATGTCGTCGATCTTGGCGACCGAGCCGCTCACCTGCCGCATCAGGTCAGGCAGGGAGACCGTCGCGGCCTGGCCGACCTTGATCTGGCCGAAGAAGCCGCGGGCGAAATAGAGCGTCAGGCGCATGGTCTGATCGTCCACCAGCGTGCCGACGGCGGCGCCCTCGCTGCCGGCGTCGCCGACCGCGAGCGCGCCGACCTTGATCAGCTTGCCGGTGAAGGGCGCGGTGATCTCGGTATAGCTCAGCTTGGCGGTCGAGGCCTGCAGCGCCTTCTGCGCCGCGGTGACGGTTTTCTCCGCCTCGGCGAGATCCTTGCGGAGCGCCTCCGGGTCGATGGTGAAGAGCAGATCGCCCGTCTTGACCGTCTGGCCGGCGGTGACGTTGACCGCCGTGACCGTCCCGGTCAGGCCGGTGCCGAAGCTGGCCGTCTGCTTGGCGGAAATGGTGCTCCAGCCGGTGATCTGATCGGCCAGCGTGCCGGTCGTCACGGTCCCTTCCACGATGCCCGGCTGATTCTTCTTGGTGATTTTCTGCACGATATACCATGCGCCGACGACGATGGCTGCCACGATCAGCAGCGGGATGAGGACCTTCAGCCATTTGGGCATCTTCCTCTTCTTTTTGTCGGACGCATACTTGTTGCGCTGCGGGGCCTGCTGCTCCGGAGCGGTGACGGTCGCATTGTCGGCCATGGTCGTACCTCCTGTATGGCGATGATTTTTTGCATCACATGTTTAGACACGGCGCGGACATACTTTGTTCCCTTTTATCATAGCAGATGTAAATTTATTTTGCCAGCGGCATCTCCACCAAATGCCGCCGCTCCGGCGTCCGCCTTTCGGCGGAAACGACGGCATCGGTGTCAGAGGCGTTACAGTCCGGTTGCAGGACGGTAACAGGTTCCTTAAGCGCCCTTAAGAAGCGCGTTTGCGGCAAATCGCCCCTTTTCAAAACGATGTTCCTGTGATACACTGATGAAGCTGGGGCGAAAGCCCACATTGTATGGAACCGGAGGCACGCGCATGAACAGTTCCCGGCGGATGATCCCCACCTGGCTTATCGTCCTGGGCTTTGTGTTCCAGGTCTGGCCGGGCATCATTCTGCTCATTATCCGCATTCTTCAGGAGGCCTCCGCCGACAACACCGCCCGCCGCAGCCAGGAGGCCCGCGAGCGCAGCTGGCGCAAATCCGGCGGCACCCGCACCTATCAGCCGCCGCGCGACGCACAGGTCGTCGGCGACCGCCCTGCGGACGATCCGCAGACGGCGCAGAGCGCCCCGCAGACACAAACACAAACACAAACACAAACACAGACACAGACGCAGACCGGCGCCCCGCAGGCGCCCCGCGCGCCCCGCAGCGCCGTCCGGCCGCAGCCCGCCGCGCCCGCCGGCTTTGCCGGCCTGACCCGCCGCCAGCGCGAGCTGATCTCGGGCGCCGGCGGCAAGGGCATGTGGATCGGCGGCCTGATCACGCTCGGCGCCGGTGTGTTCACCACGGTCATCACCCTGCTCGGCACCCTGGCGGGCGGCAGCTTTCTGGAGGGCCTGCTGGCCTCCGGCATCGTCGCCGCCTCGATCTGCACGCCCGGCGCCGTGCTGGCCATCGTCGGCAACAAGCGCCGCAACCGCGCGGCCCGCTGCCGCAATTATCTCGCCATGGTCGGCGACCGCCGCCGCGCCGTGCTGGACGACCTGGCCGCCTCCATCCCGACCGACTGGCCGCAGGTGCGCCGCGACCTCGAATGGATGCTGGACGAGGGCTTCTTCCCCGGCTGCTACATCGACGGCAGCACGCACGAGCTGACCTGCCCGGAGGAGAAGGAGAAGGCCCGCGCCGCCGCCGCCGCACAGGAGGCGCCCGCAAAGGCCGTGCCGGACGCCGACGGCTGCCGCCGCTATCCGGAGGAAAAGCGCATCCGCGAGCTCAACGACCTCATCAGCGACAGCTACATCAGCGCCCGCATGGAGCGGCTCGAGGAACTGACCCACAACATCCTCGCCTATGCCGAGGAGCACCCCGAGAAGGAGAACGACCTGCGCCAGTTCCGCGCCCACTATCTGCCGACCACCCTCAAGATCCTCGAATCCTACGCCCGCTTTGAAAAGCAGAATGTCGCCGGCGAGAACATCCGCACGGCGATGAAGGACGTCGAATCGATCATGGACAAGCTGGTCGCCGGCTTTGAAAAGCAGCTTGACGCCCTGTGCGCCGCCGAGGCGCTCGACGTCACGACCGACATCTCCGTGCTGGAGAACATGCTCAACCTCGGCGGGCTCGGCCCGCTCAGCCCCTTTGAGACGCACAGCCGGAAAAACGGCGAGGACGAAGGCCGCTGAAGCGGCGTCTCCCGTGGTGAAACTTGTGAAAAAGTCTGTGTATTACCAAAATTATTTTGTGACCTCTTGCAACTTGCAGTCACATTCTGTATAATCAAATCAATACCTTTTCCCGGAAATGTGATAGGAGGATCGCGATGACGGAGCAGATACGCAAAGGCTCGCAGACCGAGGCCTGGAAAGCGCTTGTCACGCGGCTTCCCGGCGTCCTCGGCGCCGAGTTCATTCTCGCGGGCGACGAGATCCGCGAGGTGCACATCCTTTCCGATCAGTCCCGCACGGCCAAGCAGATCGTCCGCGACGTGCAGAGCGCGATGCTCGCCCGTTTTCAGATCGATCTCGACCACCGCATCATCAGCGTGGCGCAGATCCCCGGCTCGATCCGCGAAGCGCGCCGCCGCCTGGTCTGCGAGGAGCTTTCCATCTCCAGCGGCCGCACGGGCGGCACGGTCCGCGTCCGGCTCCGCCTTGACGACCGCGATTACAGCGGCGAGGCCCCCTGCGAGCTGACCGGTGCCTCCCGCATCCGCGGCATCGCCCAGGCGACGGCCGAGGCCCTCAACCAGCTGCTGGCTCCCGCCTGCTCCGCCTCCCCCGAGGACGTCCGGCGCATCCCGATGGATGAGAGCTGGGCCGTGCTGGTGGGGATGCAGCTCCGCGTCGGCCACCGCACCGAGCATCTGCTCGGCGCCTGCTACGAGGGCGAGGACCCCAACCTCTCGGTGGTGTGCGCCGCGCTCGACGCCATCAACCGCCGGGTTCTGACGCTGGAACTGACCGAAACGCCCGAGGCGTAATTTCTCAAGCAGCGAAGCGGATATAGCCTGTCTTTAGCGAGTGACAGAGTACTGTAACTCAAGGAGGCTATGTTCGATGAATAAGGCGAAGATTATGGCCGCGATCACTTCCCTGGTCTCTCTGCTTCTGGCTGGCGGCGCGTTTTTTGGCATCCGCTGAATTACATATCCGCTGACCCCCTGCAGAATCACGGCGAATGAGGGCAGCCGGCGACGGTCGGCTGCCCTCATTCCGTTAATTCCACCGGCTCTGCCGGTTTGACATGATCCACCGTGCGCGTTTTCTGAGGAGGCGATACCCGTGCGCAAAGCCACCAAATGGTATATGGCCGTCATCATCGTCGCGGGACTGTTCGCAGGGTTCTGGTCCTGCCGGCAGTTTTTCTTCCGCGACTCCGCATACTGGGCGGGTTCCGGCCTGAGCACCTTTCTCGTGCTGCTGGTGCTGTGCTGGGGCTGCTGCTGCCTGACGCTGTACATCCGCGACGACTGCACGGTCGATCTCTCCTTCATCAGCATCCTCGCCTCGATCCTGCTGCTCGGCCCGGCGGGCGCCGTCGTCGTCTGCACGATCACCTACCCCTTCGTCGTCATCCCCTCGCCGGACGGCAAGAGCTATGAGCACATCTTCAACACGCAGTTTTCCAAGACGCTCTTCAATCTCTCCTGCCGCAACCTCTCCATCGGCATCGGCGGGCTGTTTTACAACCTGCTCGGCGGGACGGCGGGCAACATCAAGCTGCCCGGCGTGCTGCTGCCGGCGCTGCTGTTCATTCTTGCGGCGATGCTCATCAACATCGTCATCGTCCTGCTCTATTTTGTCATCGAGCAGCAGGCGAAGGTCTTCCCCACCGCCTTCCAGATGTTCTTCGGACTGGCGCCCTCCATCGCCTGCACCGCGCCGATCGGCTACTTCCTGGCCATGCTGTTCACGATGGACGGCGGCATCTGGCTGGCCATCCTCTTCATGCTGCCGCTGCTGCTCGCCCGCTTCTCCTTCAAGCTCTATCTCGACAGCCGCAAGCACCAGTACCACATCGTGCAGGCGCTGACGGCGGCGCTCGAGGCCAAGGACACCTATACCGAGGGCCATTCGCAGCGCGTCGGCATCTACGCCGAGCGCATCGCCCAGGAAATGCACCTGAAAAGCCGGGACCTCGCGCTGCTCAAGAGCGCCGCGGTCTTTCACGATATCGGCAAGATCGGCGTGCCCGATTCCATTTTGCAGAAGCCCGGCCCGCTGACCCCGGAGGAGCGCGCCGTCATCCAGCGCCACCCGGAGCAGGGCGTGCGCATTTTGCGCAATCTCGACGGCTACGACCAGATTGTCCCGCTGGTGCTCCACCATCACGAGTTTTATGACGGCCGCGGCTATCCCGAGCACACCAAGGGCGACGAGATCCCGCTGATCGTCTACATTCTCGGCGTCGCCGACGCCTATGACGCCATCACCAGCGACCGCCCCTACCGCCGGGGCCGCACGCCGCAGGACGCGGCGCGCATCCTGCGCGAGGAGGCCGGCCGGCAGTTCCATCCCCAGGTGGCCGAGGTCGGCGCCCGGCTCGCCGAGCAGGGCCTGCTCAACCGGCCCGCCGCGGAGTCCGAGTCGGACGGGGCGCCGGCGTGCTGATCCTCGCCGCGCTGCTCTCCATGGTGATCGGCTGGCTGGGCGGCGGGCGCCTGGCCAACTTCGAGCGCGCCGGGCTGGGCTTTCTCTGGCTGCCGATGCTGGCGGTGCTGCTGCAGCGCTTCGCGCTGCGCTGGTGGACGCTGCTGCTCTCCTATGCCCTGCTGCTGCTCTTTCTGTGGTTCAACCGCCGCCTGCGCACCATGGCCGCGCTGGCCGCCGCGGGCAGCCTGTGCAATCTGCTGGTGATCGCCCTCAACGGCTTCCGGATGCCGGTGTCGCGGACGGCGATCGCGGCGCTCTCGCCGCAGGGCGCGGCCGATCTGCTGGCGCTGCGCATCCCGATGTACGCGGCGGCGACCCCGGCGACCCGGCTCGCCTTTCTCGGCGACGTGCTCTATGTCCGCCTGCCGCTGGTCGGCGGCTTCGCCAGCATCGGCGACGTGCTGCTGGCGGCCGGCGTGTTCTGCTGCCTGATGTGCGTGATGGAGCCGCCCCGCCTGCGCGGGCTGTGGCGCCGCGGCAAATACCAGCGTCTCCTCTGAAAACCGAAACAGCAAAGGCTGCCGCAATTCTGCGGCAGCCTTTTTTGTTCCGGATTTTTTCAGCGCCCGGGCTCCTGCTCCGCCGCCTTTTCATAGAGCGCCGGATAGGCGCGGCGGTCCTTGCGTCCCAGCAGCGCATACAGCCCGACGCAGCCGGCGCCGATGGCGGTGATGACCTCCCAGACGACGGTGATCGGCGCGCGGTCGGCCAGTGCGCCGACCCCCTTCTGGGCGACGGCCTGGAACAGCGTCGAGGTGATGGAGTTGACGCTGGCGATGCGGCCGCGGTGGGTCGCGGGGATGCGGCGCGTGATGAAGGGCTGCTTGCCGAGCGTGGAGAAGACCTCGCCGACGCTGAACACCAGCATGGAGACGTAATACAGCGGGCGGCAGCCCTGGATGAAGATATACATGCCCAGCCCGGCCGCGATCAGGCTTTCGCCGCAGATCATGCGCCCGACGTCGGTCATGCGGGCCGACCAGTTCGTGATGAGCGGCGTGCCGACGACGACCACGATGCAGTTGAGGCTGGTCAGCGTGCCGAACAGCACCGCGCCCTGCGCGTCATAGAGCCGCTCGAGGTTGATCGGGATGAGGTAGTTGAACTGCGAATAAACCAGCGAGGCCACGGCGACGCAGACGAAGAACAGCACGATCACGGGCCGCTTGCGCAGGATGGACAGGGTGCTCTCGCCGTCGTTCGCCTCCGCCTCATAGCGGTTGCCCGTCTCCTTGCTGCGGCTGACGTCCTTAATCAGGAAAAAGATGAGGATGGTCGAGCTCAGGGTCGAGACGGCGTTGATGAGAAAGGCGAGGTTGAGGTGGCTTTTAAAGAGCAGGCCGCCGATGGTCGGGGCCAGCACCAGGCCGAGGTTGGCGCCGAGGTAGCTGAGACTGTAAGCCCGCGTGCGCTCCTCCGTCGTCGAGAGATCGGCGACCAGGGCGTCGTAGCTCGGATGCTCGATCGTGGCGAACAGTCCGGCGATGAAGAACAGCACCACAAAGGTCATGCTGATCTCGATAAAGGCGCAGATCAGGTAACAGGCGACGGTCACCAGGTCGCAGACGATGATGAGGTTGCGCTTGTTGAAGCGGTCGGCCAGCCGGCCGCCGATCAGCGTGCAGGGCAGCATGACGGCGCTCATCACCAGCAGCAGCGTCGCCACCTGCGACGCCGACATGTGCAGCTTGTTGGTCAGGATCAGGGTCAGCATCGGCCAGATCAGCGCGCCCATGTTGGTGACGATGCGCCCGTAAAACAACACGTAGATCTCGCGGCGCAGGCCGCGGTACTGGTCGTAGAGTTTCAGCAGCTTCATATCCGCCTCACAGACTGTCCGCCAGCGCCCGGTCGAGCACGACCGTGACGCGCCGGTGGAGCTTGAGCAGCGTCACCGGCCAGCGCGTGCTCACCTCGTCGCCGCACAGCAGCATGCGCGCGGCCTCGCGCTTGCTCTCGCCGGTGATGACGAGCAGCAGCCGCTCCGCCCGGAGGATGTCGCCGACGCCCATCGTCACGGCGCGGCGCGGCACGTCCTCCGGCCTTGCGAAGAAGCGGGCGTTGGCGGCGCGCGTGGCCGCCGACAGCGTCTCCAGATGGACGCCCGCCGTCAGGCGCTCGCCCGGCTCGTTGAAGCCGATGTGGCCGTTGGCGCCGACGCCGAGCAGCTGCAGATCGACGCCGCCCGCCAGCCGGGCGCGGAACACCTCCAGCTCGCGCTCGGGGTCGGCGGCGCCGTCCGCCACATAGGTGTTCTCCGGCGCGAAGTCCGCCTGCCGGAGCAGCCAGGCGTCCATCTGGACGCGATAGCTGCGGGCGTCGCCCGCGGGCAGGCCGAGGTATTCGTCGAGATTGACGGTGCGCGTGCGGCGGAAGGAGACCTCCCCCGCCCGCCAGGCCGTCAGCAGATGCGGATAGACCGCCGCGGCGGTCGCGCCGGTCGCCAGCCCCAGCGTGCAGTCCGGCTGCGCCCGCACCAGCGCCGCGATGCGCGCCGCCGCCAGGCGGCAGCTGGCCTCAAAGCTCGGGGTGATCTGTATTTCCAACTTTTTTCGCCCTCCAGATGATCCGGCCGCTGACGGGCGCGGCGGACAGCTCCCCGCGCGCCAGCAGCGCCGTCAGCAGCGCCTTGACCGCGCTGCCGACCAGCGCGTACTGGCTGAAGTTCATCGTCAGCCCGTAACACAGAAAGACGCCCTTCAGCAGCTCCTCAAAGGTCACGCCCGGCGCGCACAGCCGCGTCACGGTCTCAAAGGCCTCGCGCAGCGCGGCGCGGTTGAGCGCCGCCAGGGCGTGGACCTCCGTGACCGGGTCGGCATGGGCGGGCACAAAGGCCGCGCCCGTCAGCGCCTCGGCCGCGTCGAAGCTCGCCAGCGCCTGCTCTGCGTCGTAGAGATAGCTCAGATGATACTTGTCCAGCGTCTCCGCGCCGAAGAGGGCGTCGCCGAGGAACCAGACGCCGTCCGGGGCGCGGTAGGCGGTCATGTCCGGCGAATGGCCGGGCAGCTTCTGCGCCAGCACGCCCTCCGGCAGCGCGAAGGACGACAGCGGACGCGCGTCGAACGCCGGGGCGAGCAGGAATTTCCCGCGCAGCGGCAGCGGCGCGGCCGCGCCCCAGAGCAGCGCGCCCTCGAGCGCCGGCGTCCGCGCGAAGGCCGTCTCGCCGTCCGGCAGATAGACGGGCGCGCCGGTGCGCTGCGCGATCAGGCGGCAGCCGCCGATGTGATCGGCATGGCTGTGGGTGCACAGCACGGCGCGCAGCGGCCGGTCCAGCTGCTCCAGACAGGCGAGGGCCTTTTTGCCCGCGTCGCCGTCGCTGCCGCCGTCGATCATCAGCACGCCGTCTCCGGCCGCCAGAAAGCCCACCCGCACCGGGCAGTCCATATACCAGCTGGACGGCCCGGTCTGTCTCAGCTCATACATCGTCTTTACTCCTGTTCAAACACGCAGGCGTCCGCGTCCATCCGGAAGCGCGCGCCGAGCGGCAGCGCCATGGTGGGGGCGCAGTGGCCGCAGGTGATGCCCATGAAGCAAGGCTTGCCCGCCGGCACGATCAGCTCGCGGAAGATGGTCTCCAGGGTCAGACCCTCCTTCTGCGCGTCCGCGTCGCCCTGGCAGTTGTGCCAGTCGCCGAGCAGGATGCCGGCCGCGTCGGCGAACTTGCCGCCGTTGCGCAGCTGGGTCAGCATGCCGTCGATGCGGTAGGGCGCCTCGCCGACGTCCTCGAGGAAGAGCAGCTTGCCGCGCGTCTCCACCTCAAAGGGCGTGCCCATCGAGGAGGCCAGCAGCGAGAGATTGCCGCCGCACAGCTCGCCCTCGGCCCGGCCGGGCACCAGGGTGGCACGCGCCGGGGCGTCCGCCGGGTTGTCGTAGCCCGCCGGACGGCCGCCGAACAGCAGCGTCTCGACGCAGCGCTTCGTGTAATCGTCCAGCCCGCCGCGCCAGGCGCCCACCATCGGCATGTGGTAGGTCATGAAGCCGCAGCGCTGATTGAGGACGGTGTGCAGGGCGGTGACGTCGGAATAGCCCATGAAGAACTTCGGATGGCGGCGGATCGTCTCCCAGTCGAGCAGCGGCAGCACGCGCGGCATGCCGTAGCCGCCGCGGATGGTGAGGATGCCCTCGATGCGCTCGTCGGCAAAGGCGGCGTTGAGGTCGGCGGCGCGCTGGGCGTCGGTGCCGGCCAGATAGCCGTGGCGGGCCGTGGCGCTCTTGTAAAGCACCGGCTCGAGGCCCATGTCGCGCGCAGCCTGGATGAAATCGTCGGCCCGGTAGTCCCGGCTGGGGCTGGAGCCGCCGAGGATGGCGACGCGGGAGCCGCGGTGCAGCGCTTTCGGTTCGATCATATCTTCTCTCCTTTTGATTGGCAAAACAGAGGGCGCGAAAACGCCCTCTGTTCTGGAATTGCGGTTGTGCGGAGCCGGCGCGGCGGACGGGGTCCTTATTTCGCCTTGACGCGCTTAAACTCCTCAATCATCATCGGCACGACCTTGAACAGATCGCCGCAGATGCCGTAATCGGCGATCTCGAACATCGGCGCGGTCTCGTTCTTGTTGACGGCGATGATGCACTCGGAATCCTGCATGCCGGCCTTGTGCTGGATGGCGCCGGAGATGCCGAGGGCAATGTAGATCTTCGGATGGACGGTCTTGCCGGTCTGGCCGACCTGATGGTCGGCGGAGAGCCAGCCCGCATCGACGGTGGCGCGGGAGCCGCCGACGACGCCGCCGAGGACCTCGGCCAGCTGCTCGGCCAGCTCGATGCCCTTCTTGACGTCCTTGCCGATGCCGCGGCCGACGGAGACGACGACATCCGCGCCGATCAGATCGACCAGCTGCTTGGCCTCCTTGACGACCTCGACCACCTGGGTCTGCAGGTCGGCCTCGGTCAGCGTGAAGGCGGGCTTGGTGATGACGCAGGCGTCGGCCTTCTTCTGGTCGAAGGCGGCCTTCTTCATGACGCCCGGACGGACGGTGGCCATGCAGGGGCGGAAGCGCGGGCAGATGATGGAGGCCATCAGGTGGCCGCCGAACGCCGGACGGGTCATCTTCAGGTCGCGGGAGACGTCGTGATCCTGGCCCTGCACCTTGGCGGTGCTGGTGGCGGCAATGCGCTCCGGGGTCAGGGTGGAGTTTTCGGTCAGGAATTTCTTGTAGATGTCCATATCGACGTCGAGGTGCGTGCAGTCGGCGCACAGGCCGGTGTGCAGGCGCGCCGCGCAGCGCGGGCCGAGGTCGCGGCCGATGTTGGTCGCGCCGATCAGCAGGACTTCCGGCTTCATCTCGTGCACCAGGTCGCAGATGACCTTGGTGTAGGCGTCGGTGGTGTAGTTCTTGAGCAGCGGGCTGTCGCAGACGATCATCTCGTCGGCGCCGTAGCCGCCCAGCTCGCGGGCGATCCCCTCGACCTTGTCGCCGAGCAGGACGCCGCTGACCCTGACGCCGAGCTCGTCCGCCAGCTTGCGGGCCTCGGAGACCAGCTCATAATCGGTGGGCATCAGCTTGCCCTGACGCTGCTCGCAGAAGACCCAGACGCCCTTGAAAGCAGCAATATCTGTATTATTGAACGCAGCCATTTAAACAGTCTCCTTTCAATCAGACAATGTGCTTCTCGGCGAGAAGATCGGCGAGCTTGGCGCAGGTCTCCTTGTCGGCGCCCTCGAGCATCGTGCCGGCGCCCTTGAGCGGCGGGGTGAAGGAGGTCAGGATGTTGGTCGGCGAGCCCTTGAGGCCGATGGTGTCGAGATCGATCAGCGGCTCGTCCTTGAGGGCCGGGAAATCGAAGATGCTCATGGGCTTCTTGTAGCAGTCGACCACGCCGCCGACGCTCATGTAGCGCGGAGTGTTCAGTTCCTTGATGCAGGTCAGCAGGCACGGCGTCTGCGTCTTGATGGTCATGTAGCCATCCTCCAGCATGCGCTTGCAGGTGACGGTGCCGTCCGCGGCGACCTTGACGTCCGCGACATAGGAGATCTGGGGCAGGCCCAGCTTCTCGGCGATCTGCGGGCCGACCTGGGCGGTGTCGCCGTCGATGGCCTGGCGGCCGCAGAACACGAGGTCGCCCTTTTCGAGGCCGATCTTGTGGATCGCGGCGGCGAGGATCTGCGAGGTGGCGTAAGTATCGGAACCGCCGAACTCGCGGCCGGAGACCAGAATGGCCTCGTCCGCGCCCATGGCGATCATTTCACGCAGCATGCCCTCTGCGGGCGGCGGGCCCATGGAGACGATGATGACGCGGCAGCCGGTCTCGTCCTTGAGCCGCAGCGCGGCTTCCACCGCGTTCTTGTCATCGGGGTTCGTGATCGCGGGCATCGAGGCGCGGTTCAGGGTGCCGTCCGGGTTGACGGCGACCTTGCCGGTCGTGTCCGGGACCTGCTTGACGCAAACGATGATTTTCATGTGTCGGTCCTCCTCTTATTTCACCTGCAGGTGGGAAGCGATGACCATGCGCTGCACTTCCGACGTGCCCTCATAGATCTCCGTGATCTTCGCGTCGCGCATCATGCGCTCCACGGGATACTCACGGGTGTAGCCGTAGCCGCCGAAGAGCTGCACGGCGCGGCGGGTGACGTCGCTGGCGGCCTCGGCCGCGAACAGCTTCGCCATCGCGGCGTCCATGCTGTAATCCTCATGGTTCTGCTTCTTGCAGGCGGCGGCGTAGACGAGGTACTGCGCGGCCTGCATGCGGGTGTGCATGTCGGCGATCTGGAACTGGGTGTTCTGGAACTGGGACAGGCGCTTGCCGAACTGCACGCGCTCCTTGGTGTACTTGATGGCCTCCTCAATGGCGCCCTCGCCCAGGCCCAGGGCCTGAGAGGCGATGCCGATGCGGCCGCCGTCCAGCGTCTTCATGGCGATCTTGAAGCCCTTGTTGAGCTCGCCCAGCAGGTTCTCCTTCGGGACGATGCAATCCTCCATAATCAGCTCGCAGGTGGAGGAGCCGCGAATGCCCATCTTCTTCTCGTGCTTGCCGACGGAGAAGCCGGGGAAGCTGCGCTCGACGATGAAGGCGGAGATGCCGTGGTTGCCGGCCTTCTTGTCGGTCATCGCAAAGACGACGAACACGTCGGCGTAGCCCGCGTTGGTGATAAAGACCTTGGAGCCGTTGAGGACCCAGTGGTCGTCCACCAGCTCGGCGGTCGTCTGCTGGCCGGAGGCGTCGGTGCCGGCGTTCGGCTCGGTGAGGCCGAAGGCGCCCAGCCACTCGCCGGAGCACAGCTTGGGCAGGTACTTTTTCTTCTGCTCCTCGGTGCCGTTTTCAAAGATCGGCGCGCAGCACAGCGAGGTGTGCGCCGAGACGATGACCGCGGTCGTGCCGCAGACCTTCGCCAGCTCCTCGACGCACATGGCGTAGGACAGGACGTCCGCGCCGGCGCCGCCGTATTCCTTGGGGAAATAAATGCCCATCATGCCGAGCTTGGCCATCTTTTTGACGGTCTCCTCGGGATAGCGCTCCTCCTCATCGACCTCGGACGCCAGCGGCTTGACCTCGGTCTCCGCGAACTCGCGGTACATTCTGCGGAGCATCTGTTGTTCCTTGCTCAGAGTGAAATCCATATATACCCTCCTTGCGCCGGAGCGCAATATTTGTTCAGAAATAGGGAGCGGCCGGCCGGCGGCCGCTCCCTATTCGGTGAGAAAGAATCAGACGTTCTCGACGACCAGGGCTTCGCCCATGCCGCCGCCGATGCAGAGCGCCGCAACGCCCTTCCGGCAGTTGCGCTTCTTCATCTCATAGGCCAGCGTGACCAGGATGCGGGCGCCGGAGGCGCCGATCGGATGGCCGAGGGCGACCGCGCCGCCGTTGACGTTGACGTTGTCCGGGGTGAGGCCGAGCTCCTTGACGACGGCGCAGGCCTGGGCCGCAAACGCCTCGTTGAGCTCATAGAGGTCGATGTCCTTGGTCTCGAGATGGGCCTTCTTCAGCGCCTGACGGACCGAGGGGATCGGGCCGGTGCCCATGAGCTTCGGGTCGACGCCGACGGAGCCGGTGGAGATGATCTTCAGCATCGGCTTGAGGTTGTGCGCCTTGATGAACTCGCCGGAGGCGACGATCACGGCGGCCGCGCCGTCGTTGATGCCGGAGGCGTTGCCGGCGGTCACGGTGCCGCCGTCCTTCTTGAAGGCGGGCTTGAGCTTGGCCAGGGTCTCCACGGTGCTGCCCTCGCGCGGATGCTCGTCCTTGTTGAAGACGATCGGGTCGCCCTTGCGCTGCGGGATGACGACCGGAACGATCTCGTCGTCAAAGCGGCCGCTGTCGCGGGCGGCGCAGGCGCGCTGCTGGCTGCGGGCGGACATCTCGTCCTGCATCTCGCGGGTGATGCCGTACTTCTCGGCGACGTTCTCGGCGGTGATGCCCATGTGATAGTTGTTGAACGCATCCCACAGACCGTCGGTCACCATGACGTCGGTCATCTGGGCGTTGTTCATGCGGGCGCCCCAGCGGGCGGACGGAACGGCGTAGGGGGCCATGCTCATGCTCTCCATGCCGCCGGCCACGATGCACTCGCCCTCGCCGGCCATGATGGTGCGATAGGCCAGAGAGACGGTGTGCAGGCCGGAGCCGCAGACCTTGTTGATCGTCGTGCACGGGACCTCGACGGGCAGACCGGCCTTCAGGGAAGCCTGACGGGCGGGGTTCTGGCCCAGGGCGGCCTGCAGCACGTTGCCGAAGAAGACTTCGCTGACGTCCTCGGGCGCGACGTTGCCGCGCTTGAGGGCCTCCTTGATGACCAGCGCGCCCAGCTCAACGGCCGGGGTGTTCTTCAGGGCGCCGCCGAAGCTGCCGACGGCGGTACGGCACATGGAAACCAGATAGACTTCTTTCATGGTACGCACTCCTCTTTATCAAAATATTGTTTCTGATTCAGGTGGGGAACCCACGTATTTTCATTATAAAAGAATCCATGAAAAATAGCAACTGGTAAAATGCATGATTTTGCACATTTTCAACAGGAAAGGCGGCTATTTGTGCCCGTTTTGTGATAATTTTATCAATAAATGCCGCCATTCTCCCTGAAAACCCGGGGTTTGGACTATGCAAAATCGCTAAAACATGATAGGATGTAAAAAAAGCATGAGGTGATATAAAATGCCACATGATTGTATTCTTGTGACCGGCTTCGAGCCCTTCGGTGGACAGACGGTCAACCCCTCGTGGCTGTGCGTCTCCGCGCTGCCGGACACGCTGGCCGGGGTGCGCGTCGAGCGGCGGCTGCTCCCCGTGGACTGGCGCGGCGGGCCGGCGGCGCTGCTGGACGCGCTGCGCGAAACGGCGCCCGCGGCGGTGCTGTGCGTCGGCCAGGCCGGCGGCCGGGCGGAGCTGTCGCTCGAGCGCGTCGCGGTCAACCTGCGGGCCGGCGCGGACAACGCCGGCGTCGCGCAGGACGAGCAGCCGGTCGCCGCCGGCGGCCCGGCGGCATATTTTTCGACGCTGCCCTGCGCCGAGATGCTGGCCGCGCTGCGGGCGCAGGCGATCCCCGCCGCCTGCTCCTATTCGGCGGGCGTCTATCTGTGCAACTGCGTGATGTATACGGCGCTGCACTTTGCGGCCGCGGAGCGCCCGGCGCTGCGGGCGGGCTTCCTGCACGTCCCCTTCCTCCCCGAGCAGACGCAGACCGCGCCGAGCATGGCGCGGGAGACCATGGCCCGCGGCGTGCTGCTGTGCGCCGAAGTGCTGGCCCGCCATGTCTGAGCCGGTCTTTCGCCGCCTCAACCCGGCGGCCGACCCCCGGCGGGCGCATTTCGAATACTTCCGCGCCATGGCCTATCCCTATGTCGGCGTCACCTGCGAGGTCGACGTCACCGACTTCGCCGCCGCCGTGCGGGCGGCGGAGCAGCCCTTCTTCCTGAGCTTCCTCTGGCATGCGGCGCGGGCCGCCAACGCCGTGCCCGAGCTGCGCCGGCGGCTCGACGGGGACGGCGCCGTCGAATATGACCGCTGCCCGACCTCGCACACCGTGGCCCGGCCGGACGGCACCTACTGCTACTGCCGCCTCGACGGCGACCGGCCGCTCCGGGAGTTCCTGCCCTATGCGCGGGAGGCGCAGGCGCGGGCGCTCGCCGCCGGCGGCATCGACGACGGGGACGACCCGCGGCCGCTGCTTTTCGTCTCCACCGTGCCCTGGCTGAGCTACACGGCCCTGGTCCAGCCCGTCCCCTCCCCTGCCGACAGCAACCCCCGTCTGACCTGGGGCCGCATGCACGCGCAGGAGGGCCGCACGCTGATGCCGGTCTCCCTGCTGTGCCACCACGCCCTGGTGGACGGGCTCCATCTCGCCCGCTTTTACGAGGCCCTCGGCGCCTCGCTCGCGGCGCGCTGAAAGCGCTTGTTTTTCCGCCGCAAAGGGTCTATAATGGCTGCAAAGAAACGAAAGGAGCGCTTTTATGATGAATTGCTTCTATATTGTCGGTATCCGCGTCAACCACCGTCATGTCAACGCCGCCCGCCTGCAGGAGGCGCTGACCCGCTTCGGCTGCCAGATCCGGCTGCGCGTCGGCCTGCATGAGACCAACGAGAACTTCTGCTCCGACGACGGCGTGATCCTGCTGCAGGTCTGCGGCGAGCAGCAGACCATCGACGAGCTGATGAGCGCGCTCAACGCCATCGAGGGCGTCCACGCCAAGCTGCTCGACCTCAACTGACTTCGATCCGCACCGGCAGACGGCCGGCGGCGCCCGCTGCGCCGCCGGCCCTTTTATGCGCGGCCCCTGCCGCGGAGGAACGACCATGAAGAAGAACCGGGACGGCACCGGCGGCCCTTCCGGCTGTCCGGCGCGCCGTCGCCCGCAGACCCATGCGCCGGCAGACGGCCGGGGACCGGAACACAGGCCGCCGATGAAGCGCGTGCTTGTCATCGGCCCCAACGGCGCCGGCAAGACCACCTTTGCCCGCGCCCTGGCGGCCGGGACCCGCCTGCCGCTGACGCATCTCGACGCCCTCTATTGGCGCGACGGCTGGACGCACGTCGCCCCGGAGGATTTCGACGCCCGGCTCCGGCCCCTGCTGGACGCGCCCGCCTGGATCCTCGACGGCAACATGAGCCGCACCCTGCCCCTGCGGCTGCAATACTGCGACACCGTGATCTGGCTCGATTACCCGGCCCCGCTCTGTCTGTGGGGCACGCTGCGGCGGGCGGTGCAAAACCGCGGCCGCAGCCTGCCCGACCGGGGCGGCTTCTGCCCCGAACGGCTCGACCGGCACTTTCTCGGGACCGTCTGGCACTTCAACCGCGACAACCGGCCCCGCTTCCGCGCCCTGCTCGCCGCGGCGCCGCCGGGCGTCCGCGTCGTCGTCCTGAAAACGCGGGCCCAGGCCCGCGCCTTTCTGCGCGCCGAATGACCGCCGCTCCGGCCGTCAAAAAAAGTCCGCCGCGGCGGACTTTTTTTGTATTCGGCCGGGGTTCCCCGCCGACACAGCGGCAGCTCCGGCCGCAGGGCCGGAGCTGCCGTTCGTCTGTTCAGATTTCCATGGTGCCCATCAGGCTGCGCATGGCGAGGATGGTCTTTTCCATCAGCTCCTCGAGCGGCATGCCCAGCAGGTCCGCGCCCTGCTGGATGACCTCGCGGCTGCAGCCGGCGGCGAACTTCTTGTCCTTGAACTTCTTCTTCAGGCTCGACACCTCAAGGTCGGAGACGCTGTGGCTCGGCCGCATCATGGTCGCCGCGCCGATCAGCCCCGTCAGCTCATCCGTCGCAAACAGCACCTTCTCCATCCGGCTCTCGGGCTGCCACTGCACGCCCGTCATCCCCCAGCCGTGGCTCATCGCCGAGCGGATCACGCTCTCGTCGACGCCCTCGGCGCGCAGCAGCTCGACGCCCTTGACGCAGTGTTCCTCGGGCCACTGCTCGAAATCGACGTCATGCAGCATCCCGACCGTCCGCCAGTAGTCCTCGCGGCCCGGGTCCTCCGTCGCGGCATACCAGCCCAGCACGCCGGAGACGATGGCGCCGTGGCGCAGATGGAACGGCTCGTGGTTGTACTTTTTCAGGATTTCTTCCGCTTGCTTCGGCGTGGGAATCATCAAAAATCAGTCCTTTCGGTAATAAAATGTCGAACGATCACTTGTGGTATTTGCTCCCGGCGTTGATGGACAGGGCGCGGTAGAGCTGCTCCAGCACCATGACCCGCGCCAGATGGTGCGGAAAGGTCATCGGCGACATCGACAGCCGCAGGTCGGCGCGCGCCTTGAGGCGCTCGTCCAGGCCGTTGGACGACCCGATGAGCAGCGTCAGCTGAGAGACGCCGCGGTTCTGCAGCTCCGCCAGCTGCGCGGCGAGCTGCGCGCTGGACAGCTCCCGCCCCTCGATGCAGAGGGCGGCGAGATACCCCTCCTTCGGCAGCCGGTCCTCGATCCGGACGGCCTCGCGCGCCAGGGCGTCGGGGCGCTCCGGCTCCTCCGCCAGCTCGACGATCTCAAGCCGGCACAGCGCCGCCAGGCGCTTCTGGTATTCGCGGCAGGCGTCGGCCCAGAAGGCCTCCTTGAGCTTGCCGACGGCGATCAGTCTGACCCGCAGCATGGCTTCCTCCTCAAAACAGCACCGGGCGGCCGAGGCCGCTGCGCGGCGCGACTTCGGTCTCCACGCCCTCCGCGCCCGCCGCGGCCAGCGCGGCGCGGGTGGTCTCATAGGCGAGGGCGCGGGTGTTGTTCTCCGCGCTCAGGTGGGCGAGCAGCAGACGGCGCGTGCCGGTCTGCGCCAGCCAGCGCGCGCCGCGCGCGCAGGCGTCGTTGGACAGATGGCCGTGGTCCGAGAGGATGCGCGTCTTGAGATAATAGGGGTAGGGGCCGCATTTGAGCATCTGCACGTCATGGTTCGATTCGAGCAGCACGGTCGGCGTCCCGCGCAGGGCGTCGGCGATCTCCTGCGTCATCACCCCGAGGTCGGTGCAGACGGCGGCGCTCTGCGCGCCGCGGCCGAGCACATAGCCGCAGCTGCCCTGCGCGTCGTGCGGGGTGGCAAAGGCGCGCACCGGGCAGTCCGCCAGCTCGAACGCGGCGCCGGGCTCGATCGTCTCCACCCGCGCGCCGGCGGGCAGGGTCAGCCTCGCCGCCGTTTCGTCGGTGCAGACGACCAGGGCGCGCGTGTGCTTGAGCAGCACGGACAGCGCCGAGATGTGGTCGCTGTGGCTGTGCGTCACCAGCACATGCGTCAGCATGTCGGGCGTCAGCCCGAGCGTCCGCAGGCAGGAGACGAGGAAGCGCGTGTTGGTGCCGGCGTCGATCAGCACGCGGGCGCGGCCGTCCACATAGACGGCGGCGTTGCCCGAGCTGCCGCTGGCGAGCGTGCAGAAAAAGCCCATGTATTCCGGTTTCCTCTCATGTAATGAAATCGGGGCTGTTTGTCACAGCCCCGCGGAAAATCGCGTTCGTCGTTCAGTTGGCGCGGGCCAGCACGTCGGGGTCCGGCTCCTCCACGCGGCGGATGTCCGCCCCGAGGCTGCGCAGCTTCTCGACGATGTCCTCATAGCCGCGCTCGATATAGGCGATCTCCTCGATCTCGGTGACGCCCTGCGCCGCCAGACCGGCGATCACCATGGCCGCGCCCGCGCGCAGGTCGCAGGCCCGCACCGGCGCGCCGGTGTAGCCGGAGACGCCCTCGATGATGGCGATTTTGCCGTCCACCTGGATCTTGGCCCCCATGCGGCGCAGCTCGTCCACATAGCGGTAGCGGTTCTCCCACACGCCCTCGGTGATGACGCTCGTGCCCTCCGCCAGGCAGAGCACGGCAGCCAGCTGCGGCTGCATGTCGGTGGGGAAGCCGGGATAGGGCAGCGTCTTGACCTGAATCTTGTGGATCGGGCCGGTGCGCGAGACGCGCACGCTGTCGTCGAACTCCTCGATCTCCGCGCCCAGCTCCTCGAGCTTGGCGGTGATGCAGTCGAGATGCTTGGGGATGACGTTCTTGACCAGCACGCTGCCGCCGGTGGCGGCCGCCGCGGCCATATAGGTCCCGGCCTCGATCTGGTCGGGGATGATCGAATAGCTGCCGCCGACGAGGCGGGAGACGCCGCGGATCTTGATGACGTCGGTGCCGGCGCCCATGATGTCGGCGCCCATCGAGTTGAGGAAGTTGGCCAGATCGACGATGTGCGGCTCCTTGGCCGCGTTTTCGATGACGGTCTGCCCCGCGGCGAGCGCGGCGGCGAGCATGATGTTCATGGTCGCGCCGACGCTGACGACGTCGAGATAGATGCTGGCGCCGGTCAGGCCGTCCTGCGCGTCGGCATAGATGATGCCGCCGCGATTGTCCATTTTGGCGCCCAAGGCCTCAAAGCCCTTGAGGTGCTGGTCGATCGGCCGCACGCCGCCGAAGTTGCAGCCGCCCGGCATGCGGACCTCGGCCCGGTGAAAGCGCCCCAGAAAAGCGCCGATCAGGTAATAGGAGGCGCGCAGGCGCGTGTTGAGCTCGCTCACCGCGCTGCACGACATCAGATGGCGGCAGTCGATCTCCACCGACCCCGCGCTGAGGCGGCGCACCCCGGCGCCGAGCTCCTGCAGGATTTCCAGCTGAATGCCCACGTCGCGCACACGGGGCAGATTGTCGATCCGGCATACGCCGTCCACCAATATCGCGGCAGGGATGATGGCAACGGCCGCGTTTTTCGCGCCGCCGATGGTCACCTCGCCGAACAGCGGCTTGCCGCCGCGAATTACCAATTTTTCCAAAGCTCTTTCCCTCTCCGTCCACATCTCGTCACGGTCTGACTGCATCTGGTTCCGCATTATTGTATCACAGACGCGGTAAAATATAAAGCGCAAATTCCGCTTCAAATGGCAAAAAAATGACGATTTTCACGTTCCCGACAGCGGCTTTTTCGTGACGGTGTCGAGGACGATCCGTCCGCGGTCGGTCTCGGCGACCAGAACAGGGGTCAGCTCGAGGCGGCGGACGCCGTCGCCCGTCAGCTCATACCCGGCGGACAGCCCGGTGATCTCGGTCGCGCCCGCCTGCGCGGCGGCCTCGGCCAGCGCCAGCGTCAGCTCGCCGCGGGCGCCGCCCAGGCGCTCGCTCTCCGCCGGCGCGTGCAGCAGCCAGCGGCCGCTGATGTGCAGCCCCGCCCCGGCGGCGGTGCAGGTCAGACGGCAGTTGAGGATCTGCCTGCCGCTGCGGTACTGGTCGAAGCAGAGCGCTTCGCCCTGCTGGGAAAAGACGCTGCCGCTCAGGTCGAAGCCCGCGTTGCGCAGCAGCGCCGACAGGCCCGCCCGGTCAAATCCGCCCGTATAGACGGCGAGGCTGATCTCCAGCGTGCCGGCGCGGCGGACGCTCATTTTGCCGTTTTCCCCCGTGTAGATCGAGACGCCGCCGCCCGGCTCGTCCAGGGCGGCCTCGCCGCCGAGCAGCTTGTCCGCCAGCGCGCGCTCGCTCACGCTGTCCCGCGCGGCGGTCAGCACGGCGCTGCGCTCCGGCAGCGCCAGCACCAGCGCCGCGTCGATCCGCACGCCCGTGCGCGCCGCCACGCCGCAGGCGTCGCGGACGGCCTGCCGCTCCTGCACCTTGCTCGCGCGCACCTGGCGCAGGATGTTGCCCGTCAGCAGCAGGCAGGTGATCAGCAGCACGCCGATCAAAATGGTCTTGACCCGTTTCCATTCCATCGTTATCGCACCTTACAGACCGCGGGGCGCATCCGCTCCGCCCCCGCCGCCAGCCAGCGGACGCTCAGACGCCAGTAGGCGCTGCCCTCGAGCGCGGCGGCGGCCTGCCGCAGCGGCAGCAGGCTCTGCGCCGCGCCCTCCGTGATCCGGCGCGGCGAGAGGGTGACGTCGGTGATGATCCCGGCGGCGCTGACCGTGACCTGCGCCCAGCAGCGGTCGCCGAGGTCGAGGAACCGCCCGCCCTTTTCCAGTTCGAAGCGCAGGGTGTAGACCCCGCCGGCGCCGGCGCGCGTCAGGCTGTCCAGACTGAGCTGTCCGTCGGCGGAGAGGGCCGTCCACACCTGGCCGAGCAGCGCCGCGGCGCCGTCGCAGATGCGCGCCTGGCGGATGGTCTCGTTTTCGCCCGCCGGCAGCGTCAGCTCGATGCCGCCGCCCGCGGCGTGGTAGATCAGGTCGCCCGCGGCGGTCGCCTGCAGGGTGCTGCGGCTCTCGACATAGACCGTGCCGCCCTCGGAGTCCTGATAGATCTTGGCCAGATAGGGGTTGAGCGAAAAAGCCGCCAGCACCGCGCGCGGCAGCTCGCCGCTGGCGGCCGCCGTCGGCGCCAGCGTGCACTCCGCGACCGCAAGGGCGCCCGTCAGCACCGGCTCCTCCGGCAGCAGGGCGGCGCAGGACCCGTCGTTGGCCGCCAGCACGGCGTTGTAGACATAATCGCCGCCGCACAGATCGTCCAGCGTCTGCGCCGCGGCGGCGGTCTGCATCTTCCAGCAGGCCCCGCTCCCGTCGCGGAACAGCAGCGCCACGGCGTCGTTTTCGGCGCAGAGCACGACGCTGCGCACCGTCAGGGCGCTGTCCTCCGCCGCGGCGTCGCACCAGACGCGCAGCAGCGCATAGGGCAGCGCCGTGCCGTAGGACAGCAGCACGGCGGGCGCCCGCAGCGCCGCCTCAAAGTCCGGCTCCGCGATGGTCTCCGGCGTGCCGCCGCTGCCCAGCGCCTCCTCATAGAAGGGCTGGACCTCCGTCCACAGCGCGGCATAATGCGTTTCGTCCGCCGCCTGATAGAGCCCGTTTTCGGTCAGCACCGCCAGCTTTTCCGGCCAGGCGGCGGCAGAGGCGGTGAACGCCTCCGTCTCCGCGCCGGTGTCCGTGCCGCCGCGCAGCCCGCTCAGCCAGTTGCCCGACAGCGCCGAGGAGCTGACGCCGAGCGTCAGCGAGACATAGGACAGCCCGACGGCGAGCAGCAGGAGCAGCGCCAGCGCGGCGCTCTTGAGCCTCTCACGCATCGCGCTTCCCGCCTTCCGCCGGAATGGGCAGATACATCGTCACGACGCTGCCCTTGCCGTATTCGCTCTCAAAGGTCATGCTGCCGCCGTGATTCTCGATGATCTGGCGGGCGATGGCCAGGCCGAGGCCGGTGCCGCCGCTCTCGCGCGAGCGCGCCTTGTCGACGCGGTAAAAGCGCTCAAAGACGCGCGGCAGGTCCTCCTTGGGCACGCCGATGCCGGTGTCGGCCACGCGGAGGAAGGCGCGCCCGCCCTCCGTGCCGCCGAGCAGCGTCACGCTGCCGCCGGGGCGGTTGTACTTGATGGCGTTGGAGAGGATGTTGATGACGACCTGCTGGAGGCGCTGCCCGTCGCCCTCGACGAGCGGCAGGCTCTCCGGCAGCTCGGTGCGCAGCGTGAGCTGCCGCCCCTCGGCCTCGATCGCCATGGCCCGCGCCGCGTCGCTGCCGATGCGCACCAGATCGACCGGCTCCATCTTGATCTCCATGCGGTCGTAATCGAGGCGCGTCAGGGTCAGCAGGTCCTTGACGATGCGGGTCATGCGGTCGGCCTCGCCGTTGATGATGGTGAGGAATTTCGTCTCGGTCTCCCGGTCGATGTCCGGATTTTCCAGCAGCGTCTCGGTATAGCCGCGGACGTTGGTCAGCGGCGTGCGCAGCTCATGCGAAACATTGGCGACGAACTCGCGGCGGCTCTCGTCGAGCTTGCGCTGCTCGGTGATGTCGTGCAGCACGGCCATGATCCCCTGCTCCTGCTTCTCCGTGCCGAGCGGCGCGAAGAAGATCTTGAGGATGCGGGTCCCGGCCGCGTAATCGACCTCGACGAAGCGGCCGTCGCCGCGCAGGTCCTCGCGCTGGAGCTGGATGTTCGGAAAGACGTCGGCATAGCGGGCGTCGGCGGAGATGCTCTTGCCGAGCATCCGTTCGGCGGCGGGGTTGACGTGCATCAGCCGCCCGCCGGCGTCAAAGGCGACGACGCCGTCCGCCATGTGGCGGAACAGGGTGTCGAGCTTGCTGCGCTCCTCCCCGACCTCCTGCAGCGTCTTTTCCAGCGTCTCGGCCATCTCGTTGAAGGTCTGGGTCAGAATGCCGATCTCGTCGGTCGAATAGATCTCGGCCTTCTGGCCGAAATCCCCGGCCGCGATGCGCGCGGCCTGCGCCGTCAGGCGCTCGACCGGCGTCGTGATCGTCTTGGAGAGCAGGAACGACAGCAGCACGGCCACCACCAGCCCGAACAGCATCGCCCGCATCAGGATGGTGAACAGGTTCCAGTTGAGGTTCTGCAGCTCGGTCTTGTTGTCGAGCACGCCGACCACATAGCGCACCGCGCCGTCGTCGCCGCGCAGCGGGATGGCGACGTCGAAATAGTCGCCGAGGCTCTCGACCTTCTGCCCCACCTCGCCGTTCATGGCGGAGAGGATGTTGGGCGTCAGCGTCAGCTTGGCGCCGTAGGCGTCGTCCGAGCCGGCGAGATAGGCGCCGGTGTCCGGATCGAGGATGTAGAAGCTGCGGTTCTCGTCCAGCCCCAGCGGGCCGGAATAGGCCTCCAGCATCTCGCGCAGCGTCTCCGGCGCGTCGGCGCCGGCCGCGTTGTCCTCCAGACTGAGCAGGAACTCCGGCGTGAACACCGCGCTCATCTGGTTGAGAAACTCGTCGATGTTGTAGCTGGTCACCGAGTTGATGAGAAAGGTGCCCACGACCGCCATGACCGAGATCACGAGCAGGACCAGAACAAGCACCAGCTTCATGTGCAGCGAACGGAACACGGCGGTCACCTCCCGAGTGACGTATGGACTGCTCTGCGGCGGCGGAAGCGGGAAATCCGGAACAGCCGCCGGCGGGCGCTATTTTTGCAGATAATACCCCGCGCCGCGGCGGGTCATCAGATACTGCGGGTTGGCGGGGTCGGTCTCCAGCTTCTCGCGCAGGCGGCGCATGGCGACGTCGACGGCCCGCAGGTCGCCGTAATAGTCGTAGCCCCAGACCTTCTCCATCAGCTCCTCGCGGGTGATGACGCGGCCCGCGGCGTTGATGAAATAGAGCACCAGCTCATATTCGCGCTGCGTCAGATCGAGCAGCTCCCCGCCGCGCCGCACCTCCTGCAGGGCGGTGTCGACGGTAAAGGGGCCGAAGGAGCGCGTCTCGCCCGTCCGGGCGCCCTCGCCGCGCTTCTGCCGCGTGTTGGCGCGGATGCGGGCGATCAGCTCCTTGACGGAAAAGGGCTTGGTCACATAGTCGTCGGCGCCCGTCTCGAGGCCGAACACCTTGTCGCGCTCCTCCTCGCGGGCGGTCAGCATGATGACCGGCACGTCGCTCTCGCGGCGCAGCCGGCGCAGCAGCTCAAAGCCGTCCAGCCCCGGCAGCATGACGTCGAGGAGGATCAGGTCCGCCCCGCCGTGCAGCGCCAGCTCCAGGCCCGTGACGCCGTCAAAGGCCTCCAGCACCTCGAAGCCCTCGCGCTTGAGATTAAAGCTCAGCAGATCCACGATGGTCCGCTCGTCCTCAACAATGAGAATTTTGCTCATGGCCGCCTCCCTGTTCAGTCCAGTAATCCCTTTTCCTGCGCCAGCGCAAAGGCCGCCAGCGTCTTGCCGTCCGCGATCTCGCCGGCGGCGATCTTTTCGCGCAGCTGATCCGGGAGCAGGCGCACCACGGAGAGGAACTCGTCCTCGTCCGGATGCTGGCTGCCCTCGCCGCTCAGATGCCCGAAAAACAAGCTGATGTGTTCGCCGAGAATGCCGGGGCTGCCGTAATAGTCGCCCAGCGGCTCGAGGTCGGTGCAGAAGCCGCCCGTCTCCTCGCTCAGCTCGCGGAAGGCGGCGGCCAGCGGCTGCTCGTTCTCCTCCAGCTTGCCGGCCGGGATCTCCAGCAGCTCGGCGCCGACGGCGTAGCGGTACTGGCGCACCAGCACCAGCTTCGGCCCGTCATAGGCCAGGATCGCCACCGCGCCGCGGTGGCGCACCACCTCGCGGGTCGTCTGCCGGCCGTTTTCCAGCTCCACCGTGTCGTGAACGACGTCGATGATCTTGCCGCGAAAAACCGTCCGGCCGGAAAGCCGCTTTTCGGTATGGGCGTTCACAGCAGCAGCTCCCTTCTGATCAGATCGAGCGCGCGCGAGGCGGCGCTGTGGCGCACGCGGGCGCGGTCGCGCATGTAGCGCCGGTCGGGGACGATGACGCGCTCGCCGCCGTCCCAGCAGAGGCCGATGTAGACCAGCCCGACGGGCTGTGCCTCCGTGCCGCCGTCCGGCCCGGCGATGCCGGTGACCGAGACGCCGACATCGGCGCCCGTGACGCGGCGGACGCCGCGCGCCATCTCGCGCGCCGTCTGCTCGCTGACGGCGGTATAGGCTTCGAGCGTCTCATGCGGGACGCCGAGCAGCCGCTCCTTCATCTCGTTCGTATAGGTGACGCAGCCGCCGAGGAAGCAGGCGGAGGCGCCGGGGATGTCGGTCAGGCGCTTGCTCAAAAGCCCGCCCGTGCAGCTCTCGGCGCAGGCGAGCGTCAGGCCGCGCTCCGTCAGGCCGCGCACGACGACCTCCTCGAGCGAGCTGACGTCCACGCCGTAGACGTTGTCGCCCAGAATGGCGCGCACCTGCTCCACGACGGGCGCGCAGGCGCGCAGCGCCTCCTCCCGGGTGTCCCGCAGCGCGGTGACGCGCACCTCGCACTCGCCCTCCTTGGCATAGGGGGCGAGGGTGACGTCGCCCTGGGCGTCCATCAGCGGCTTGAGCATGGTCTCCATCGTGCTCTCGCCGACGCCGAAGATCTTGATGTAGCTGCTGCCGATCGCGCCGCCGCGCATCTTCTCCAGATAGGGCAGGGCGCGCAGGCGGAACATCGGCTCGCACTCGCGCGGCGGGCCGGGCAGCATGATGACGGTCTTGCCCTCGCTCTCGAAGGCGCAGCCGGGCGCCGTGCCCCAGTCGTTGACCAGCACGGTGCAGCCCTCGGGCAGCGCGGCCTGCTTCTCGTTGTTGGGGGTCATCTTCGGCCCCATGCGCTCGTGCAGGCGCTTTTGCTGCTCCGCGTCCATATACAGCCGCTTCCCGAAGGCGGCGGCGATGGTCTCCTTGGTCAGATCGTCCGCCGTCGGCCCCAGGCCGCCGGTGGTGATGATGATGTCCGCGCGGCTCTTGGCGACGGCGAGCGCCGCCTTGAGGCGCTCCGGGTTGTCGCCGCAGACGGTGTGGTAATAGACGGTGATGCCGTTTTCGGACAGCCCCTGCGAGATCATCTGGGCATCGGTGTTGGCGATCTCGCCCAGCAGCAGCTCGGTGCCCACGGCCAGCAGTTCACAGATCATTTCAGACGCGCTTCCTTTATGTCGAATTTCAGCCGATCACAATGCGTTCGACGCCGGCGACGGCCTCGTCGACCAGCGCCTGCACCGCGAGCTTCGCTTCCTCCCGCTCGACCTGGAACAGCCTGGGCTTGGTCTGCGGGTGGCGCGGGGTGAACACGGTGCAGCAGTCCTCATAGGGCAGGATCGAGGTCTCGAAGGTCCCCGCGCGCCGCGCGATGCGGACGATCTCCTCCTTGTCCATGCCGATCACCGGGCGCAGCACGGGAATGCCGCACACGGCGTCGGTGGTGCCGATGGCCTCGACGGTCTGACTGGCGACCTGGCCGAGGCTCTCGCCGGTGAGCAGGGCGTCATAGCCCTCCTGCCGCGCGACCGCCTCGGAAATGCGCATCATCATCCGCCGCATGACGAGGGTGAAATAATCCTCGAAGCACTTGTCGCGGATCTCGGTCTGGATGTGCGTGAACGGCACGACATAGACCGGGATGCGGCCGCACCAGGCGGTCAGCTCCTGCGCCAGGGTCAGCACCTTCTGCTTGGCGTCCTCCGAGGTATAGGGATAACTGAAGAAATGGACCGCGCCCAGCTCCATGCCGCGCTTGCCCATCATCCACCCGGCGGCGGGGGAATCGATGCCGCCGGAGAGCAGCAGCAGCCCGCGCCCGCCCGTGCCGGTCGGCACGCCGCCGGCGCCCGGCAGGGGCGCGGCGTGAACAAAGGCCCAGCGGTCGCGCACCTCGACGTGGACGGTCAGCTCGGGGTCGTGCATCTGCGCCCGGCAGTCCGGGTAGAGGTCGTTGAGCCGCCCGCCCACCTCGCGGTCGATCTCCGGCGAGGTCAGCGGGAAGTGCTTGTCGCTGCGCCTGGTGGAGACGCGGAAGGTCTTTGCGCGCGAAAGCTCCGCGCCCAGATAGGCGGCGGCCGTCTCCGTGATGCTGTCGAGCGTCTTTTCGCACACCGCGGCGCGGCAGATGTTGACGATGCCGAACACGCGCGCGCAGACGTCGAGCGCGGGCTCGATGGGCACGCCGTCCGCGCCCTCGACGCAATAGACCGACTGGCGGCCGGTGACGGTGTAATTGCCCGCCTTCTGCAGGCGGTAGCGGAGCGTTTTGACCAGCCGCTCCTCGAACTTATAGCGATTCAGCCCCTTGAGGACCAGCTCGCCGCATTTCAGCAGCAGAATTTCCCGCATCAGAACAGCCTCCCGACCTGCGGCAGCGCCGCGAGCAGCTCGTCGACGGCCTCCGCCGGCGTCTCCGGACAGAAGCTGACGCGCAGCGCGGCGTCGATGTTGTTTTTGGGCAGGCCCATGGCCGCGAGCACGTGGGAGCGCTTGCCCCGCGCGCAGGCCGACCCGCCGGAGAGATAGAGCCCCATGTCCGACAGGGCGCGCAGCCAGACCTCGCTGCGGCCCCGGCAGGGCGAGAAGTTGACGATATGCGGGGCGCGCAGCGCCTCCTCCGGCATGTTGACGGCATAGCCGAGGGCGCGCACGCCCGCGATCAGGCGCTCGCGCAGCGCCGCCATGCGGGCGGCGTTCTCCGCCAGATGCGCGCTGCGCTCCCGCGCCGCCGCCGCGAAGGCGGCGATCTGCGGCATGGCCTCGGTGCCCGAGCGCAGGCCGCCCTCCTGCCCGCCGCCCGCGATGAGCGGCCGCAGAACGAGGCCCCTGCGGACATAGAGCGCGCCGCTGCCCTTGAGCGCGCCCAGCTTGTGCGCCGAGACGCTCAGCAGATCGCACGCGCTCACGTCGAGCGGGAGCTTGCCGAAGCCCTGCACCGCGTCGACATGCAGCAGCGCCTGCGGGCAGGCGGCGGCCGCCGCCGCGCGCGTCTCCGCCAGCGGCAGCACCGCGCCCGTCTCGTTGCAGACGGCCATCAGGCTGACGAGGATCGTGTCCGGCCGCAGCGCGGCAGCGATCCGCTCCGCCGCGACGCTGCCGTCCCGCTCCGGCGGGACCAGCGTCACCGTGAAGCCCTCGTCCGCGAGGGCCCGGAGCGTATTGAGCGTCGCGTCGTGCTCGACGGCGGTCGAGACCAGGTGCCGGCCCAGATGCTTGTTCTTGTGGGCCGCGCCGCGCAGGGCGGTGTTGATGCTCTCGCTGCCGCCGGAGGTGAAATACAGCGTCTCCGGCGCGCAGCCGAGGGCCGCGGCGACGCTCCGCCGGCTCTCGTCGAGCAGGGCGCGGGCGTCGCGCCCGAGCGCGTGCAGCGAGCCGGGGTTGCCGTAGCGGTCCATCGCCGCGAGCGCCGCCTGCCGCGCGCAGGGCAGGACGGCGGTCGTGGCCGCGTTGTCCAGATAGTATTCCGTCATTTCTGCGCCTTGAAGCTGTCCTTGAGGGCGACGGCGCGGTTAAAGACCAGGCGGCCCGGGGCGGAATCCTTGCTGTCCACGGCGAAATAGCCGAGGCGCAGGAACTGATAGGCGGCGGGCGCCGCGGCGTGCTCCAGCGAGCGCTCGAGCTTGCAGCCCGTCAGCGTCTCCAGCGAGTTCGGGTTGAGGCAGGCGAGGAAGTCCTTGTCGGCGGCGTCCGGCTCGGGATCGCTGAACAGGTTGTCGTACAGCCGCACCTCGGCGTCGACGCAGTTGTTCGCGTCGACCCAGTGGATCGTGCCGCGCACCTTGCGCCCGTCGGGCGCGTCGCCGCCGCGGGTCAGCGGGTCATAGTCGGCGTAGACCGTCGTGACGCTGCCGTCGTCATCGGCGTCGAAGCCGGTGCAGCGGACCAGATAGGCCCCCTTGAGGCGCACCTCGTTGCCGACATAGAGGCGGTTGTACTTCGGCACCGGCGCGGCCATGAAGTCCTCGCGCTCGATATAGAGCTCGCGGGAGAAGCTGACCTCGCGCGCGCCGTCCTCCGGGCGCTCGGGGTTGTTCTCGACGGAGAAGCGCTCGGTCTGCCCGGCGGGATAGTTGTTGATGACGAGCTTCACCGGGCGCAGCACGCCCATGACGCGCGGCGCGGTGAGGTTGAGGTCCTCGCGCAGGCAGTGCTCGAGGAAGCCGTACTCGACCGTGCTGGCCACCTTGGCGACGCCGATGCGCTCGCAGAAGCTGCGGATGGCCTGCGGCGTGTAGCCGCGGCGGCGCAGCCCGCACAGCGTCGGCATGCGCGGATCGTCCCAGCCGGAGACGCGGCCCTCCTCGACCAGCTTGCGCAGCTTGCGCTTGCTGAGCACGGTGTGGTCGATGCCGAGGCGGGCGAACTCGATCTGCCGCGGGTGCGACGGCACGGAGCAGTGCTCGATCACCCAGTTGTAGAGCGGGCGGTGATCCTCGTATTCGAGCGAGCAGAGCGAGTGGGTGATGCCCTCGAGCGCGTCCTGGATCGGGTGGGCGAAATCGTACATCGGGAAGATGCACCACTTCGTGCCCTGGCGGTGATGCTCGATATAGCGGATGCGGTAGAACACCGGGTCGCGCATGTTGAAGTTGCCGCTGGCAAGGTCGATCTTCGCGCGCAGGGTGTATTTGCCCTCCGGGAACTCGCCGTTCTTCATGCGCTCGAACAGGTCGAGGTTCTCGGCGACCGGGCGGTCGCGGTAGGGGCTGACGGCGGGGTGGGTGAGGTCGCCGCGGTATTCGCGGAACTGCTCCGGCGTCAGCTCGCAGACATAGGCGAGGCCCTTGCGGATCAGCTCGAGCGCAAACCCGTAGGTCTTTTCAAAATAGTCCGAGCCGAAATAGAGCCGGTCGCCCCAGTCGAAGCCCAGCCAGTGGATGTCCTCCTTGATGGCGTCGACGAACTCGGTGTCCTCCTTGGCGGGGTTGGTGTCGTCGAAGCGCAGGTTGCACAGGCCATGGTACTTTTCGGCGGTGCCGAAGTCGATGATGAGGGCCTTGCAGTGGCCGATGTGCAGGTAGCCGTTCGGCTCCGGCGGGAAGCGGGTGTGGATGGTCTGGCCGAAGCAGCGGCCGCCCTCGGCGAGATCCTCGTCGATAAAGTCATGGATAAAGTTGGAAGAGACGGGGACGCTGTTTTCCTTGGTCTCCATATTTCAAAACTCCTTTGTGTTCAGTTTTCGAGCGTCCGCAGGTAATCGCGGATGCGCGCCGTGCAGCGCGCCTGCCCGAGCAGGGCCATGATCGCGTGCAGGTCGGGGGTGTTCTTCCGCCCGGTGAGGGCGACGCGGATGACCGCGCTGACGTCGCCGACGTGGCCTTTGAACTGCTCCGGCGCGGCCTTGTAGGCCCTGACGTCGGGCGAGAAGCCGAGCGGCGCGCACAGGGCGCGGATCTTGCCGAACCACGTGTCCTTGTCGTCCGCGCAGTCGAACACCTGCAAATAGGCGTCCAGGATCTGCTTTTGCAGGCCGGGCGCCAGCTCCTCCTCTTCCCGCGTCTGCCACAGCGCGTCGTAGAAATATTCGGCGTAAGCGCGCACGTCGCTCCATTTGGCGATGTCCTTGCGCGGCTTTTTCCCGCCGCGGTCGATGGCGAAGAGCTTTTCCGCATAGGAGGGGTCGGCGGCCAGGGCCGCAAACAGCGCCCCGTCGTGCTTTTCCGCCCAGGCGGTCGCCCCGTCGCGCACCTGAGCGGCGCTCATGCGGGCGACAACCTCGCCGGAGACGCTGTTGAGCTTGTCGAGATCGAACAGCGCCCCCGAGGAGGAGAGCTTGTTGAGCCGGAAGGGAAAGGCCTGCCACGGCGCCTGCGGGTTCTGCCGCCGCCAATCCTCAAAGAGGGAGTTGGCGACCGACAGCAGATATTCGACCACCGCGTCGGCGGGATAGCCCGCGTCGGAGAAGTAGCCGGCCGCGGCCTCCGGATCCTTGCGCTTGCTCAGCTTGCGCTTGGAGCCGTTCTCCTCCTTCATGATGGTCGGGGTGTGGCAGTATTTCGGCGGCTTGAGGCCGAGCAGCCAGAAGAGCTGCAGATGGATGGGCGCCGAGGCGATCCACTCCTCGCCGCGCACGACCTGGGTGACGCGCATCAGCGTGTCGTCGACGACGTGGGCGAAGTGATAGGTGGGGATGCCGTCGCTCTTGAGCAGGACGACATCGACAAAGTTGGCCTCCATCTCGATCTCGCCGCGCACGACGTCGCGGAACTTCACCCGCTCGCCCGGCTTGCCCGGCGAGCGCAGGCGCAGCACCCAGGGCTTGCCGGCACGCAGGTTCTCCTCCACCGTCTCCGGCGCGAGGGTGCGGCAGCGGGCGTAATCGCCCCAGTATCCGGGCGTGACGCCCTGCGCCTCCTGCGCGGCGCGCAGGGCGGCGATCTCCTCCTCCGTGCAGAAGCACGGATAGGCGCTCCCGCGCCGCACCAGCTCCTTGGCAAAGACGTGGTAGAGCGGGGCGCGGCGGCTCTGGATATAGGGGCCGTAGGCGCCGGTCTCGGCGCAAGCCGCCAGCGGGCCTTCGTCGAAGCGGATGCCGAAGGCCGAAAGGCCCTCGACAATCAGCGGCACGCCGTTCTCGATCTCGCGCTTCTTGTCGGTGTCCTCGATGCGGAGGATGCACACGCCCTTCGACAGATGGGCGGTGCGCTCGTCCACCAGCGCGCCGAACACGCCGCCCAGATGGAGAAATCCGGTCGGGCTGGGCGCGAAGCGGGTCACCTGCGCCCCCTCGGGCAGCGGGCGCGGCGGGAAGCGCGTTTCAAGCAGCTCCTCCGGCGTCTCAGTGACGTCGGGAAACAGCAGCGCGGCCAGGCGGTCAAAATCACTCATAACAGTCTGCTCCATAATCCAGATATTTTATCATCTTATTATATAACCGGCGGACGCCAAAAGGCAAGAAAAAAGGCCGCCGAAGCGGTCTTTTTCTGCGTTCAGCGCGCTTTTTTCAGATAGACGCCCACCGAGACGAGCAGCACCGCGCCGCCGAACACCGTCGGCAGACCGGGCGCCTCGCGCAGCACGGCCAGCGCCAGCAGGCCGGAGAACACCGGCTCGAGCAGCGAGGCCAGCGACAGCAGCTGCGGGCTCCAGAAGGCCAGCAGGTAGTTGTTGAGCGTGTGTCCGCCGATGGTCGACACCGCCGCCATCAGCGCGAAGCACAGAAACTGCCCGCCCGTATAGCCGCCCAGCGGCGTCCCCTGCACAAGGCAGGCGGCCATCAGAAACAGCGCCGCCGCCGCATAGACCAGGCAGGCATAGACGAGGGCGGACAGCTCCCGCCGCACCCGCTCGCCCAGCAGCAGGTAACCGGCGACCGCCGCCGCGCCCAGCAGGGCCAGCGCGTCGCCGCGCAGCGTGCCGGCGCTGCCGCCCCAGACGGTGACCGCCGTGCCCAGCAGCGCCGCCGGCAGGCACAGCAGCAGCGCCCGCGAGGGACGCCGCCGCCAGATCAGCAGCGAGAACACCGCCACGAACAGCGGGCTCATCGACACCAGCACGGTCGAGGCGGCGACGCTCGTCAGCTCCAGCGAGGTGATCCACGCGCCGAAATGCAGCGCCAGCGCCGCGCCGGAGCACGCGCAGAGCAGCAGCGTCCGCGGCCGCAGCGCGGCCCGCTCCGCCCGCAGCCGCCGCAGCGCCGGGACGAGCAGCAGCAGCGCCGCCAGCGCCATGCGCCAGAAGGCGGCCGCCAGCGCCGGCGCCGCCGACAGCCGGAAGAGGATCGAGGCTGCCGACGAGCAGAGCACCGCCAGCAGGGTCCAGTATTTGGAGGGGGTGCGCGAGGCGGGGCGGGACGGTAAGGTCGTCATGGGATCGCGCTCCTGTTCTGTCGATTCGGCCGGCGGCCCGGCGCCGCCGCCCGTTCTGTCATCCGCAGGCGGCCCGGCCCGCAAAAAAGCGGCAGGCCCGCACCGGGCCTGCCGCGCCGCCGCAGCGGGAAATGCGTTCCCGGCCGCCGCGGAATGTCCTTGCAGCGGGGACTTAATAGGCAATGCCGAACAGCACCATGTGCTTGGCCGGACGGCCGCACACCGGGCAGACGTCGCTGATGTGCTCCTGCTCGAAGGGGATGCAGCGGGAGGGCATGCCGGTCTGCTCCTTGATGGCGATTTCGCACTTCTCGTCGCCGCACCACATCGCCTTGACGAAGTTGGCGCGCGGGGTCAGCGCCTGCTTCATCTCCTCGATGGTCGTGCAGGGGATGATGCGGCTCTCGAGGTTCTTCCTGGCCTTGTCGTAGATCGCCTTCGCAAACAGGTCGAGCTGCTCGCGCACGGTGGTCTCCAGCTCGCCGAGCGGGGTGACGCGCTTGACCAGATCGTCGCGGCGGACCAGGACGCACTGGTCGTCGGCAATGTCGCGCGGGCCGATCTCGAGGCGCAGCGGCACGCCGCGCATCTCATGCTCGGCGCACTTCCAGCCGAGGGAGTTGTCGCTGTCCTCGACAAGGACGCGCCAGCCGGCCTTCTCCAGCCGGTCCCGCAGCTCGGCGGCCTTCTCCAGGACGCCCTCCTTGTGCTGGGCGACCGGGACGATGACGATCTGCACCGGCGCGACGGCGGGCGGCAGCACCAGGCCGTTGTCGTCGCCATGGCACATGATGATCGCGCCCAGCGAGCGCGTGGACAGGCCCCAGGAGGTCTGGAACGGATAGCTGAGCTTGTTTTCCCGGTCCGAGAACTGGATGCCGAAGGCGCGGGCGAAGCCGTCGCCGAAATAGTGGCTGGTCGCGCTCTGGAGGGCCTTGCCGTCGTGCATCATCGCCTCGCAGGTATAGGTGGCCTCCGCGCCGGCGAACTTCTCCTTGTCGGTCTTCTGCCCCTTGATGACCGGGATGCACAGATACTTCTCAAACAGCTCGGTATAGGCGTCGAGCTGCTGCAGCGTCTCCTTCTGCGCCTCCTCCGCCGTGGCGTGGAGCGTGTGTCCCTCCTGCCAGAGGAACTCGCGGGTGCGCAGGAAGGGCCGGGTGGTCTTTTCCCAGCGGACAACGCTGCACCACTGGTTATAGAGCTTGGGCAGGTCGCGCCACGAATGGACGACGTGCTGGAAGTGGTCGCAGAACAGCGTCTCGGACGTCGGCCGGACGCACAGGCGTTCCTCGAGCTTTTCGCCGCCGCCCATCGTCACCCACGCGACCTCGGGGGCGAAGCCCTCGACGTGATCCTTCTCCTTCTGGAGCAGGCTCTCGGGGATGAAGAGGGGCAGATAGACGTTCTGGTGGCCCGTCTTTTTGATCATGCCGTCAAAGATGTGCTGGATGTTCTCCCAGATGGCATAGGCATACGGTCGCAGAATGACGCAGCCGCGCACGCTGGAATAATCCACCAGCTCGGCCTTCTTGACGATGTCGGTGTACCACTGGGCGAAATCCTCGTCCATGGACGTGATCGCGCTGACCGTTTTCTTGTCGTTTGCCATGGTTCGTTCCATCCTTTATCTATAATAGAATAAGACAGGCCGTCCGGAGGACGGCCTGTTTGCTTGTGAAAGGGCTTTAAAAAATCGCCAGGATAAAGGTCAGCACGATGAACGCGCCGGCCATATAGGCGGTCGCGCGAGCGAGCTTGGCCTCCAGATCGCGGCTCTTGTTCTTGCCGAAGAAGGTCTCGGCCGCGCCGGAAAGCGCGTTGCCCAGGCCCTCGGACTTGCCGCTCTGCATCAGGATCACAACGACCATCACCACGCACAGGACGACCTGCACGATGGTCAGGATCAGCTTCAAGGTCTCGTTCATGTTCGGATTCCGCCTCTCAACACAATAATATGCCCACGAAACGCGCGCTCGCGCGATTTTTACAGCGAATTATAGTTTAGCACAGCATTCCCGCGATTGCAAGGATTTTTTCGGAAAAAGCCGCTTCCGCCGTTATCTTTTCATGCCGCCGTAGAGCCTGGCGATCTCGACCATCGCCGCCGTGCACTGGTCCATCGACTGCACGCAGGCGTACTCGAGCCGGCCGTGGAAGTTGCCGCCGCCGGTGCCGAGGTTCGGGCAGGGCAGGCCCATGTAGCACAGCACGGCGCCGTCGGTGCCGCCGCGGACCGGCGTCGAGAACGGCTTGCCGCCGACGGCCTCGATCGCCTTCTTGGCGTTGTCGATCAGGTGCATGTGCTTGCTGACGACCTCGCTCATGTTGCGGTAGCCGTCCTTGATCTCGAGCTCGACGGTCCCCGCGCCGTAAACGGCGTTGAGATAATCGGCCGCGCGGCGGACGAAGGCCTTGCGGTCCTCGAGCTTCTGCGCGTCGTGGTCGCGGAGGATGTAGCCGAGCGAGGCGTGCTCCTCGTTGCCCGCCATGCTGCACAGATGATAGAAGCCCTCGTACATCTCGGTGTGCTCCGGGCGCTCGCACGGCGGGAGCATCCCGATGAACTCGGCCGCGATGAGCGAGGCGTTTTTCATCTTGTTCTTGGCGGAGCCGGGATGGATGTTCTTGCCGATGACGCGGACCTTGAGCGAGGCGGCGTTGAAGCACTCGTAGTCGACCGCGCCGAAGGCGCCGCCGTCCACCGTATAGGCGAAGTCGGCCCCAAAGCCCTTGACGTCGAACAGGTTCGCGCCGCGGCCGATCTCCTCGTCGGGCGTGAAGCCGATCTTGACCGTGCCGTGCGGGATCCTGGGATCGCCCAGCAGCGTCTCGGCCATGGTGAGGATTTCGGCGATGCCGGCCTTGTCGTCGGCGCCGAGCAGGGTCGTGCCGTCGGTGACGATCAGATCCTTGCCCTTGAGCGCGCGCATCTCCGGGAACTCCTTCGCGGAGACGACGATATGCTCCTTGGCGTTGAGCTCGAGGTCGCCGCCGTCGTAGTTCTTGACGACGCGGGCCTTGATGTCGGCGTGCGGCACCTCGGAGACGGTGTCCATGTGGGCGATGAAGCCGACGACGGGCGCGTGCTCGCAGCCGGGCGTGGCGGGGACGGTGCCGTAGACATAGCCGTGCTCGTCCATAAAGGCGTCCCGGATGCCGAGGGCCTTCATCTCGCGGACCAGATCGGCGCCGAGCACCTTCTGTTTGTCGGTGCTGGGGCAGGTCGGGCTCTCGGGATCGGAGGCGGTGTCGAAGGTCACATAGTGAAGCAGACGTTCATAAGCGCGCATGTGATGGTTCCTCCTCAAATAAAATTCAGCGATCAAGTCCGCTCAGGCAGCGCCGGCGGGCGAATCGTTCTTGGCCGGGGCCGCGCTGTCGGTGGTGACGTTCTCCGGCAGCAGGTCCGCATAGTCGCCGAGCCAGAGGCGGATGATGCGCGCCTCGTCGTCGGTCGTGCTGAGGGTGAAGGGCGGCAGGAAAAACAGCAGGCTGTCGCCGTCCATGCCGTAGCTCTGGGCGAAATCGTCCAGCGCCAGCAGGGCGGTCTTGTCCGCGCTCATGCCGTTGGCGGCGCACCAGTCGCGGATGCCCTGCAGCAGCAGCGGCTGCGCCTCCTCGTAATGGGAGCCGAACAGCTCGGCCAGCGTCAGGCGCCAGCCGCTGTCCAGCAGAAAGACCTCGGCGTCGCGGTAGACCTCGGACGCGCCGTCCGACACCATGGTATAGGTGCTCATCACGCAGAGATAGCCCTCCGGCGCGTCGGTGAGCGCATAGGTGAACTCGGCGGAAAAGGCCGTCTGCGCGACGGCGGCGGCCCAGTTCGCGCCGTAGTGCTCCTTCACCATGGCGAAAAAGCTGTCGCAGTCCTCCTGCAGCGCGGTGAGCTGCTCGCTGTAATAGTCGTCGATGCGCTGGAAGCTCTGGCCCTTTTTCGCCTCGTCCACCGTGAAGTGCGGCAGGCGGGCGCTGTATGTCGCCAGCACCTGGCCCGCGTCGTTTTTCAGCTCCTGCGTGAGCGTCAGATCGTCGCCGAGCAGGTCGGCGGGGTCGATGAGGACGTCGGCGGTCTTGACCGCGGCGGCGCTCTGCTCCTGGGCGCGCTGCTCCGCCGGGTCCTCGAAGGGCATGATGCTGCAGCCGGCCGTGCAGACGGCCAGCAGCAGCGCCAGCAGGGTCAGGGTCCCGCGATGATTCATGGGTTCGCTCCTCTTTCGGGCGCTGCGTCAGAGCAGCACCATGGTGATGCCGTTGTTGTGCCGCTCCAGGTCGTGGTCCCGGCGCAGGCCGGGACAGGCCAGCAGCAGCTTCTGGGTCTGCTCGTCGAAGATGGTGAACTGCTCGCCGGGGACGAAGAAGCGGATCTCGCCCCGCTTCTGCATCGCCGCCAGCGCGCCGCGGCACTCGACGCGGATGCGCCCGCCCGTGCCGGACGAGCCGTAGCCGTGGATGATCTTGAGGGCGCGGACGCCGAGCGACTTCTTGGTGCGGACGAAGAAGGCCAGACGCTTGAGCGCCTGCGCCGCCGTGGGCATGCCCTCCTCGAGGTTGACCTCGGCGCAGCTGGGATCACCCGACATGCTTCTTGACCAGATCGACGAAATACTTGAAGTACGGCGCGAAGTCCGGCGTGCGGTCGTCCCACTGGACGCCGGTCAGCCGCTCCGGATGGAACTGCGTGGCCAGGATCGGCAGCGTCTCGTGCTCATAGGCCTCGACGATGCCCTCGATCGACTTCGCCGTGCAGCGCAGGCCGGGGGCCAGGGTGCGGATCGCCTGATGGTGCGTGCTGTTGGTGCGGAACACGTCCCCGAACAGTCCGTTGAGCACCGAGCCCTTTTCGGCGTAGACATTGTGGCGGATCTGGCCGTTCATGTGGACATAGCCGCACTGGGCCAGCAGGTCCTGCCACAGGTCGCCGCCGAGCATGACGTTGAGCAGCTGGGTGCCGCGGCAGATGCACAGGATCGGCTTCCGGCGCGCCAGAAAGGCCTTGGTGAGCGGCACCTCAAAGGCGGTGCGCTGCGGGTCGGGCTTGACGCTCTCGTTGTAGATCGTCTCGCCGTAAAGCTCGGGATCGACGTCGTCGCCGCCCGTGAGCAGCAGGGCGTCGCACAGCTCGGCCATCTCCTCCGGGCACTGCTCGCTCGTCAGCAGCGGGATGCCGCCGGCGTTGGCGATCGCCGCGGTATAGGCGGAGGGCGAGTCGATATGGCGCGGCGCGTCGGGTCCGGCGCTCAGAAAATTGTCGTCGCTTGTCACGCAGATCAGGGGTTTTCCGTTCAGCATAGCCGTATGTTCCTTTCAGTCGTTCATATGTTTGAGGACGTAGTCGCCGATCATTTCGGCCGCCACGCCGCTGTGGACCAGAGTCGGGACGACGATGTCCGCCCATTCGCGGTAGTTGCGGATGTACCGCTCGTACATGGGCTTGACCGTCTTGAGGTACTGGAGCGTCACGCCGTCGATGTCGCGGCCGCGCTCCTCGACGTCGCGCTTGAGGCGGCGCAGGATGCAGACGTCGGGGTCGAGCTCCACATAGACCTTGAGGCGGCACTGCTCGCGCACGCGCTCGTCGGCGAAGATGTGGATGCCCTCGACGATGAGGATGGGGTGCGGGGCGATCACGCCGTCCTCCGGGTCGCGGCGGTGGGTGACGAAGTTATAGACCCGCCGCGGCGCCGCCTTCCCCTCGTTCAGCAGGCGCAGATCGTGCGCCAGCAGGTCGAACTCGAAGATGTCGGGCGCGTCGAAGTTGAGCGCCTTGCGCTTTTCGAAGGGCAGGTTGGGAAAGTCGCGGTAGTAGGAGTCGAGCGAGATCAGCGCCGCGCGGTCGCCGAACTGCTTCATCAGCCGGTCGGCCAGCGTGGTCTTGCCGCTCCCGGACGCGCCGGTAATGCCGATCACATACATGTTTCGCTCTCCTTCAGGGCGCGCTTCCAGCAGCGGTAGCACAGCCCCCGGTACATCTCGTTGCCGCCGATGGCGACCTGCTCGCCCTCGCAGACGACCCGGCCGTCCGCGTAGCGGGCGTTGACGATGGCCTTGCGGCCGCAGTCGCAGACGCTCTTGAGCTCATAGACGCTGTCGGCCAGCTCGAAAAGGCGGCGGCTGCCGGGAAAAAGACGGGTGCGGAAATCGGTGCGCAGGCCGTAGCAGAACACCGGGATGTCCTCTCCGTCGGCCAGATCGCGCAGCTCCTCGATCTGCTTCTCCGTGGCGAACTGCGCCTCGTCGAGGATGATGACCTGCGGAGGCGGCGCGCCGAAATGCTGCCGCACGGTCTCCCCGGCGGCCAGCAGCTCGGCCGGCGCCTCCAGCCCGATGCGCGAGCGGACCACGCTGCGCCCCTCGCGGACGTCGACCGCCGGCTTCATCAGCATCACGCGGTAGCCGCGCTCGAGGTAGTTGAAGCGCGTCATCAGGGCGTTGGCCGACTTGGAGCTGCCCATTGTGCCGTAGCGGAAATAGAGCTTGGCCATCGCAGCGTTCCCCTCCCGTCTGTATAACCCTATCTATGTTATCAGAAAGCCGGTGTTTTTTCAACAGCGCTTCCTGTAAACAATTTTTGTGAAAACAGCCCGTTTTCCCCTCTTTTGGGCCGGAAAAAGCCCGCCGCGGCCGCTTTTCCGGCCCGCGGCGGCCGCGGCGGCGCATTATAAAGACGGTTGACGATGGCATAAAAAAGTCTTATAGTGGTTCTTGGACGAGTACGGAAGAATCGAAGAACAGCCGCGCCGGCGCGCGGCGGATACGGGAGGCTGCTTTTGAACATCCTGTCCTTCTTCAAATTCTGCGGCGGTCTGGGACTGCTGCTCTACGGCATCGGCGGCATGGGCGACGCGCTCGAGCGGCTGGCCGGCGAGCGGCTGGAAAAGACGCTGGAGAAAATGACCGGGAACATCTTCAAATCGGTGCTGCTCGGCGCGCTGGTGACCGCGGTCATCCAGAGCTCGACCGGCACGACGGTCATGGTGGTCGGCTTTGTCAACGCCGGCATCATGAACCTCAACCAGGCGGTCGGCATCATCATGGGCGCCAACATCGGCACCACGGTGACGACCCAGCTGCTCCGCCTCGATTCGTCGGGCGGCGGCAGCGCGATTCTCGGCTACCTCAAGCCCAGCGTGCTGTGCTATGTCATCGTCGCGGCCGGCGCCATCATCATCATGACGGGCAAGAAGAAAAAGACCAAGACCGTCGGCGACATCTTCGTCGGCATCGGCCTGCTCTTCCTCGGCATGAGCATCATGGAGAGCTCGGTGGCGGCGCTGCAGGATAATCCCGCCTTTGAAAAGCTGTTCATCACGCTGCAGAATCCGCTGCTGGCGATGCTCGTCGGCGCGGTGGTGACGGCGATCCTGCACTCCTCGGCGGCCTCGGTCGGCATCCTGCAGGCCGCGGCGGCCACCGGCATGGTCACCTACGCGGCCGCCATCCCGATCATCATGGGCCAGAACATCGGCACCTGCGTCACGGCGCTGGTGTCCTCGCTCGGCGGCAACAAGAACGCCCGCCGCGCCGCCATCATCCACTTCTACTTCAACCTGATCGGCTCGGTCATCTTCATCGCCGCCATCTACGGCCTCAACGCCGCCGTCGGCTTCTCCTTCTGGGAGCAAAACATCACCAAGGGCGCCATCGCCAACTTCCACACCCTGTTCAACGTCACCACGACGATGCTGTTCCTGCCCTTCTCCAAGGTGCTGGTGTGGCTGGCGGAGCACACGATCAAGGACAAGGGCGGCCCGGACGTCTCCGAGGATCTGGCCATGCTCGACACCCGCTTCTACGACACGCCCGCCGTCGCTCTCGACCAGTGCTACAAGGTCGTCTGCTCGATGAACCGGATGTGCATGTGCAACTTCCTGCTGGTCACCGACGCCATCCTCGAGAACAAGCCCTTCGACGAGACCGCCTTCCGCCAGACCGAGGAGCTGATCGACCGCTGCGAGGCGCGGCTCAACGCCTATATGATCGGCATTAAGGACGAGACGCTCTCCGTCGCCGGCAAACGCACCTACGCCGAGATCATGCACGCCATCGGGGATTTCGAGCGCATCGGCGACTATGCGGAGAACCTGATGGATCAATACCTGATCGTCAGCGAGCGCAGCCTGCGCTTTTCCAAGGAGGCCGAGGGCGAGCTCAAGCTGATGCGCGACGCCACGCTGGAGATCCTCCAGCTCACCGGCCAGAGCTACGAAAACGGCGACAAGACCCTGACGCCGCGCATCGAGGCGCTGGAGGACATCCTCGACACGATGAAGGAATCGCTCAAGAGCAGCCACATCAGCAGGCTGCAGAGCGGCGCCTGCACGGTGCAGACCGGCATCCCCTTCCTCGACATCATCCACAACTTCGAGAAGATCTCCGACCACTGCGCCAGCATCGCGGTCTATGTCGCCATGGCCGGCAGCACCGAGAGCTTCGACGTCCACGAATACCGCAAGCTCGCCGCCCAGACCAACACCGACACCTTCAAGGACTGGATCCGGATTTACGAGAAACAGTACCTGGCGCCGCTGCCCATGTCCGGCGAGGCGGCGGACCCGGCGGAAACGCCGGCAGACCCGGCGAAAACGCCGGCGGACCCGGCGAAAACACTGGCGGACCCGGCAAAGGCGCCGGCGGAGACCGGGGTCCGGAACTGAACCGCCCCTTCCCAAAAACCGCACAAAGCGCGCCGCGGCACTCGCCGCGGCGCGCTTTTGTCTGCCGAACGCAAGTCAGCTGTGCGCGCGCGCCCGGCCCTCGTCCGGCGTCCCGCCGCCGGCGGCGGGGCGCTCGACGACGAGCTTTCCGTCCCGGACGGCGGCGCGGGCCGCGTCCGGATGCTCGCGCAGCAGCAGCGCCGCCAGCGGCTCCTCGACCTCGCTGCGCACCCGCTGGCGGACGGCGCGGGCGCCGGCGGCGGGATCGAGGCGGGCGCAGAGCGCAGCGGCCGTCTCCGTGTCCCAGCTCAGCCGCAGCCCGGCCGCGGCGGCGCGGTCGCGCAGCGCCGCCAGCTCGCGCCCGGCGATCAGGCGCAGCGTCTCGCTCTCCAGCGGCCGAAAGACCGCCACGGCGTCCAGCCGCCCGAGCAGCTCGGGGCGCAGCCGCGCCCGCACCGCCTCCATCACCCGCGCCGGGGCGTCGGCGGCGGCGGCGCCGAAGCCGGCGCTGCGGCGGCCGAACTGCTCGTTGCCGAGGTTGGAGGTCATCACCACCGCGGCGCGGCGGAAGGAGGCGCGCTTGCCCTCCCCGTCGCACAGCGCCCCCTCCTCCAGGATCTGCAGCAGCAGATTGAGGACGTCGGGATGGGCCTTTTCGATCTCGTCGAGCAGCACCAGGCTCTCCGGCTCGGCGCGGACGCGCTCGGTGAGCTGCCCGCCCTCGCCGTAGCCGATATAGCCGGGCGGCGAGCCGATCAGGCGGGCGACGCTGTGCTTTTCCATGAACTCGCTCATGTCGAGGCGGATGACGGCGCGCCCGCCGTAGAGCTCCCGCGCCAGCGCCAGGGCCAGGCTGGTCTTGCCGACGCCGGACGGGCCGCAGAACAGCAGCGAGGTCAGCGGCCGGTCCCGCCCGCCGAAGGCAAAGGCCCGCCGCACCGCGCCGCAGACGGCGGCGACCGCCTCGGGCTGGCCGGCGACCTCGCTCCGCAGCCGCTCCTCCAGCCCCTCCAGGCGGGCCGCGCGGGCGCCCTCGTCGCAGCCGCGGCCGAGCATGTCCTCCAGCGCGCGGCGCACCAGGGCGCCGTCGCAGCTCTTGCGCCGCTCCATCGCCCCCAGGGCGGCGCTCTCGTCGAGCAGATCGACCGCCTTGTCGGGGAAGCAGCGGTCGGGCAGATAGCGGTCGGACAGCGCCACCGCCGTCTCCAGCGCCGAATCGAGGATGCGGACGCCGTGGTGCCGCTCATAGCGGGGCCGCAGGGCGCGCAGCGCCGCCAGGCATTGCTCCCCGTCCGGCTCCCGCACCTCGACGGGCTGAAAGCGGCGCGCCAGGGCGCCGTCGCGGCGCACCGAGCGCTTGTATTCCTCCGCGGTGGTCGCGCCCAGCACCTGCAGCCGGCCGCGGGCCAGCGCCGGCTTGAGAATGTTGGCGGCGTCGATGGCCCCCTCGGCGGCGCCGGCGCCCATGACGGTGTGCAGCTCGTCGATGAAGAGGACGACGTCGCCCGCCTGCTCGACCTCGCGCAGCACCGCGCGGGCCCGCTCCTCGAACTCGCCGCGGTACTTGGTGCCGGCCACCATCGAGGCGAGGTCGAGCGACACCAGCCGCCGCTCGCGCAGCGCGTCCGGCGTCTCGCCGCAGACGAGGCGCTGCGCCAGGGCCTCGGCCACGGCGGTCTTGCCGACGCCCGCCGGGCCGAGCAGCACCGGATTGCCCTTCTGCCGCCGGGAGAGGATCTGCATGACGCGCGCCGTCTCGCGCTCCCGGCCGACCACGGGGTCGTATTCCCCCGCCGCGGCGCGGGCGGTCATGTCGACGCCGAACTGCAGCGTCAGCTTGAGCTCGGCGCGGCGGCGCGGCTCGGCGCGAAAGGGGGCGCGGGGTGCCGTCAGCCGGCGGCGCAGGGCCTCGAAATCGCAGCCGCAGGCGCGCAGCAGCGCGGCGCCGCCGCAGTCCGGCTGCTGCAGCACGGCCAGCAGCAGCTGTTCCCCGCCGACCGGCTCGCCCGCGGCCGCGGCCAGCAGCGCGGCGCGCTCGATGACGGCGGCCGCCTCCCCGCTCAGCGTCGGCCCGCGCGGACAGGAATCGGCCGCCCCGACGCGCTCCCGCAGCGCGCGTTCGGCCCGCTCCGCCGTCAGTCCCTCCCGCGTCAGCGCCTCCTGCGCCTGCCCGCCGCAGCCGAGCAGCCCGAGCACGACGTGCTCGGAGCCGATATAGCTGTGCGACAGCCGCCGCGCCGTCTGAAAGGCCGCGATCAGCGTCTCCTGCCCGCTGCGGGCGAAGCGCTCCTCCAGCATGTTACCGCCTCCGTCTGATTCGATCAATCGCTGCTATTGTGGCCCCGCCGTCACGGATTATTTACTTGCATTTCTGAAAAATCATGGTATGATAATAGAAGAATTTTAATGGAGGTGCTATCTGATGGCTTATAAGATCACGGATGCCTGCATCGCCTGCGGCGCCTGCGCTGCGCAGTGCCCCGTCGAGGCGATCAAGGACGCCGGCGGCAAGTACGAGATCGGTTCCGCGTGCATCGGCTGCGGTTCCTGCGCTGCCCAGTGCCCCGTCCAGGCGATCAAGGAAGAGTAATTTTTCCTGATCCCGCAACAGACCCGTCGCAGGACGGGTCTGTTTTTTTGATTTGCGCGCCGCGCTTGTTTTTTGCCTGCGAATAGACTAAAATGACAATCACTATATGAAACGAGGACAAAACGATGGACGCTGTGCGCTTTTCCGAACTCTGCGGCCGGGTCGTCGACAACTGCGCGAAGATCATCCTGGGCAAGGAAGAACAGATCCGCCTTGTGCTCACCTGCTTCCTGTGCGGCGGCCACGTCCTGCTCGAGGACATCCCCGGCACCGGCAAGACCATGCTGCTGCGCGCCTTCGCCAAGAGCGTCGGCGGCGAATTCCGGCGCATCCAGTTCACGCCCGACCTGCTGCCCTCGGACCTGACGGGCATCCATTTCTACGACCAGAAGAGCGGCGACTTCCGCTTCCGCCGCGGCCCGCTCTTTGCCAATATCGTCCTCGCCGACGAAATCAACCGCGCCACGCCGCGCACGCAGAGCAGCCTGCTCGAGAGCATGGAGGAGCGCCAGATCACCGTGGACGGCGACACCTACCGGCTCGAGGAGCCGTTCATGGTGATGGCGACGCAGAACCCCATCGAATCCTACGGCACCTTCCCGCTGCCCGAGGCGCAGATCGACCGCTTCTTCATGCGCCTCAGCCTCGGCTACATGACCCGCGAGCAGGAGTTCGAGGTCATCGCCCGGCCCAGCACCGTCGACCTGATCGAGCGGCTGCAGCCCGTGCTCACCGCGGCGGAGATCGCCGCCCTCCGGCACGACCTCACCGAGGTGCGCGTCGCGGACGACGTCCGCAGCTATCTGCTCGACATCGTCCGCGCCACGCGCGAGGAGAAGAGCTTCCTCACCGGCGTCTCGACGCGCGGCGGCATCGCCCTCTACAAGGCGGCGCAGGCCACCGCCGCCCTCGCCGGGCGCGATTACGCGACGCCGGAGGACGTGCGCTTCGCGGCCCCGGCCGTCCTCTGCCACCGCCTCAGCGGCGGCGCGGCCTCATCCTCCGGAGAGGCCGCCCTGTGGCTCACCCGGCTGCTTGACCGCATCCCCGTCCCCACCGAGACGCTCTGATGGTCTTCTTCCTGCTCGTCCTGCTGGCGGTCGCCGCCGCGCTCCAGGCCTGGTGGATGGCGCACGCCCTGGACGGGGTGAGCCACCTCCACTACGCCGAGCCCTCCGTGACCGAGCCGGACGCCCCCTTTCTGCTGGTGACGCAGCTCACCAACAGCGGGCGCCGCTTCATCCCCTTCGTCCTCATCAGCGAGGAGCTGCCCGCCGTGCTCCGCGTTCCGGAACACGGCGTGCGGCTGCGCGACGGCGCGGCGGGCGGCAGGCGGATGGAGTCCACCGTCTTTCTCATGCCGCGGCAGCGCTGGACGCGCCGTCTGCCGGTCTCGCTGCCCGCGCGCGGACGCTATGTTCTGCGCGGCGCGACGCTCAGCGGCGGCGACTTTCTCGGCATCGGCGAAAACACGCGCTATTTCCCGCAGACGCGGGAGGTGATCGTGCTGCCGCGCCGCTGGACGGACAGCGCCCGCCTCGACACGCTCGGCGGCTTCCTCGGCGACGTGTCGGTCAGCCGCTTCATCTTCGAGGACCCGGTGCTGACCCTCGGCTTCCGCGAATACACCGGCCGGGAGCCGCAGAAGATGATCTCCTGGACAGAGAGCGCCCGCATGGGCCGCCTGATGGTCAAAAACTACGATCACACCCTCGACCTCTCGGTCTCCGTGCTGATGAACGTCGAGGTCCCCGAGGACGAGGATTCCGGCGAAAAGCTCGAGCAGTGCTTCTCGCTGGCCCGCTCGGTGTGCGAGACGCTCGAGCGCCGCCACATCGGCTACCGCTTCTTCACCAACGCCTGCGCGCTCGGCGCGCCGATGCTGTGGAGCCACATCAGCGAGGGCATGGGCGGCGGCCATCTGACGACGATCCTCGAGGGCCTGGGCCGCGCCTCCTACGAGAGCCTCGGCCTGTTTTCCGACATTCTCGGGCAGGCGGCGCGCACGGCGGAGCCGGGGCGCTGCCACATCCTGCTGGCGCCGTTCCTGACCGCGCCGCTGCGGGCCGGAGCCGCGTCGCTGCGCGCCCGCACGGGCGGCGCGGTGCTCATTCTCACCCCCGACGGGGAGCTGCGCCTGTGAGGGCGCGCGCAAGGGAGGCTGCCGCATGACCCTGCTGTTCACGCTCAAATACATCGCCGACGCCGCCTTTTACATGACGTTCGCCGCCTTCGCAGCCGGCAGGCTCGGCGCGGGCGGACTCGGCTGGCAGACGCTGCTGCTGTGCGCGGCGGCGCCGCTGTGCCGCCTGCTCGACCGCCGCCGGGAGCCGCTGCGCCTGCTGCCGCTGGCGCTGCTGCTCGGCCTGCTCTTCCTGCCCGGCGGCTATGTCGCGCTGCTGCTGTCGCTGCCGCCCGCGGCCTTTCTCGGCTGGATGGTGTGGAAGCGGCTGTTCGTCCTCAGCCGCGGCGACGAGATCGATCAGTTTCTGCTGCTGCTCAAGCTGCTGCCGCTGCCCTTCCTGTTCCTGCTCATCGTGCAGCAGGGCCCGGCTCTGCGGCGCTGGTCCTTTCCCTATCTGATGATCTTCCTGTTCAGCTCCGTGCTGCTGCTGCGCATGCTGCGCCACGACGAGGCCGTGCTGCGCCAGAAGCGCTTCCGCGCCCTCAACGCCCTCGAGGTCGGCGGCGCCGGCCTGCTGGCCGCGGTGCTGGTCGCGCCGCAGTCCCGGCACCTGATGGCGGAGACGCTGCGGCTCGTCTACCGCTATCTGATCGGGCCGCTGCTGATGCTCATCGGCTACCTCTTTGTCGGCTTCGGCTGGCTGATCTCCGGACTGGTCAAAAAGCTCGCCGGCCTGTTCACCCGGCAGGACAAGCCGCAGCTCACCGACAAGGACCCGCTGGCCGAACAGCTCAAGAAGATGACCGAGGCCGCCGACGGCCGGAACTCCGACCTGGCGGCCCGCATCCTGATCGCCCTGGCCATCGCGGCCGCCGCCGTCTGCGTCTTTCTGCTCTTCCGCCGCCTGCTCTCCGGACGGCGCGGCGAACGGGCCGCCGACGGCACCGAGACCCGCGAGACGCTGCCGGCGGCGCGCGCCGGCGCCCGGGCGCGGCGCTTTCCCCTCGCCCGCACCCCGGCCGAGCAGGTGCGCCGCAGCTACCGCCGCTATCTGCTCTTTGCCCGCGCCGCCGGGGCGCAGCTGAATCCCTGTCAGAACACGCTCCAGCAGCGCCTCGCCGCCGGGGACAGCGTCCGCGGACACGGGGAGGAGCAAACCGCGCTGCGCGCCCTCTACCTCGACGCCCGCTACGCGGACCGCGCCGGCCGCGAGGAGGCGCGGCGGGCCCGCGCCCTCAGCGACGCGGTGCGCCGCGGCAAACAATAACCGACATCTTTATTGGAGGAGGACATATATATGAACCAGTTCTACGCACGTGCCAAGGAGCTGCTGCCCGAGATGCAGCAGGCACAGCACACCATCCATCAGTTCGGCGGTCTCGGCTTCGATCTGCGGCCGAGCGCCGATTTCATCACGGCCGAGCTGCGCGCCTGCGGCATCGAGGTGCGCGAGATCGCGCCCTGCTGTCTGGTCGCCGAGATCGGTCCCGCCACGGGCAAGACCATTCTCCTGCGCGCCGACTACGACGCCCTGCCGCTCGAGGAGCAGACCGGCCTGCCTTATGCCGCGAAGAACCACAGCTGCCACGCCTGCGGCCACGACTACCACGCGACGATGCTGCTCTATGCCGCCAAGCTGCTCAAGGAGCGCGAGAGCGAGCTGCAGGGCCGCGTCCGCCTGATGTTCCAGCCTGCCGAGGAGACCTTCGCGGGCGGGCGGATGATGTGCGAGCACGGCGTTCTTGACGGCGTCGACGCCGCCTTCGCCATGCACATCGCGGCCGGGCGGGAACAGAGCGACGCCTGCACCATCCGGTACAGCCGCGGCGCGACCTATTCCGCGGTCAACAGCTTCAAGGTGACGATCAACGGCCACGGCGGCCACGGCGCCCTCCCGCATCTGACGGTCGACGCCGTGACCATCGGCGCGCGCTGCATCCTCGCCCTCCAGCAGCTGCTCGCCATGGAGCGTCCGGCGGACAAGATGCTGGTCGTCTCCATCGGTCAGTTCCACAGCGGCAACGCCAACAACGTCATCCCGGACACCTCCTGGTTCTCCGGCACGATCCGCACCTTCGACAAGGACGTGCGCGCGCTCGCGCTCAAGCGTCTGCCCGAGATCGTCGAAGGCACCGCCAAGACCATGCGCGCCGAGGCGGTCGTCGAACTCGACCGCGAGGGCGGCGACCCGGTCGTCAACAACCGTGCCATGGCCGAGGAGATCTTCCCCTACATGGAGGACGTCACGGGCGCGGGCAAGACCGCCCTGCTCGACGAGCCGGCCTCCTTCGGCTCCGAGGACTTCTGCTTCGTCTCCGGCGCCGTGCCGTCGGTCATCATCGCGCTCGGCGCCGGCTCGATCGGCGAGGGCTATACCTACGGCATGCACAACCCGCATGTCCGCTTTGACGACAACGCGCTGGCCGTCGGCGCGGCGACGCACGCCAACGTCGCCTTCAATTGGCTGAAAAATCACCGCTGACCCATCCGCCGGAGAGCCGGCAGCCTGAAAGGAGCCCCGCATGAACAAAAAAATCGGAATCCTCGGCGGCATGGGGCCGCTGGCCACCGCCGACCTGCTCAAAAAGATCGTGCTGATGACCGAGGCCAAATGCGACAACGACCACATCCGCATCTTTGTGGACGACAACCCCAACATCCCCGACCGCACCGCGGCCATCCTGCGCGGCGGCCGCGACCCGGTGCCCGAGATGCTCGACTCGCTGCGCGTGCTGGAAAAGTGCGGCGCCGACTGCGTCATCATGCCGTGCAACACCGCCCACTACTTCCTCCCCCGCCTGCAGCGCGAGACGGCGCTGCCGTTCATCAGCATGCTGGCGGTGACGGCGCGCGCCTGCGCCCGCCGCTTCCCCGGAAAAACGGCCGCGATCCTCGGCACGCGCGGCACGCTCCAGACCGGCATCTACGCCGAGGCGCTGGGCCGGGAGCAGGTCCCCTTCGTCCTGCCCGACGAGCCGGAGATGGACGCCCTGATGGACGCGATCTACGGCGTCAAGGGCGGCGTCGATCTCGAGACCGTGCGGCAGCCGATGGAGGCCCTGATCGCCGAAATGCGCGGCCGCGGCGCGGACTATTTCATCCTCGGCTGCACCGAGCTGCCCATCGCCGCCCAGGAGCTGCGCCTGGCGGCGACCTTCGTCGACCCCACCGCCGAGCTGGCGCGCGCCGCCATCGAATACTGCGGGTATAAAGTCAAGGAATAAATACGGGAAAGGCCGGGCGGCTCCTGCCGCCCGGCCTTTTTGTCCGCGCCGCCGGGGAGGGACGCCGGGACCGGCCGTCCAGCCGCCCGGAAAACGCGGCCCCGGCGCACACAGACAAAACGCGCCCGCCCGCTGATGAAATGCCCCAGTTTGTGCGGACAGCACAAAAACGCCCCTATGTAGGCAATATTTAGTTTTATGCGGAGTGGCGCCGCGTTAGCGGCGCCACTCCCGTTTTTGTCTGGATGCGCTCGCTGTTGTAGAAGAGAATGTAGTCGTCAAGCATTTGGTTGGCCTCTTTAAAAGAA